>Ga0310691_10002066_pt1 | contig 28088 bp, 18 predicted proteins | sample 176DNAGHGlowgp2_FD_203887 | JGI IMG/M metagenome (GOLD analysis project Ga0310691, IMG submission 203887) | Sheep rumen microbial communities from Palmerston North, Manawatu-Wanganui, New Zealand - 1766 DNA GHGlow gp2 (v2) (version 2) | ecosystem: Host-associated > Mammals > Digestive system >... | reverse complement strand
CCCGCTCCGGTCGTCGCCCCCGCTCCGGTCGCCGCGCCCGCTCCGGTCGCCGCCCCCGCTCCGGTCGCCGCGCCCGCTCCGGTCGCGACCATCCCCGATCCCGTTCCGGCGGTGAACACCGTCTCGTCCTCCGTCCAGGGCGCGCAGTTCGTCGAGATGGATCCGCTTTTCGCCGCCACGTTCGTCGTTTCGCAGGTCCATACGTCCTCGACGAAGGACGGCTACCTCCGCGTCCAGGTGGCCTGCAAGAACACGGCGACCGACGCCCTCCGCGCGATGTACCGCTTCAACTGGTACGACGCCGACGGCGCCGAGCGCGTCGACCCCTCCCACGCCGCGTGGGAGAAGGTGACCGTGATGCCCGGCGACGACGCGAACCTCACCGCCATCGCGCCCCGCAAGGACTGCAAGAACTGGAAGCTCCGCTTCCGCGCCATCTCCCAATAGGAACGCCCCCACATGAAAACGACCCTCCCCGCATCCCTCCTCCTCCTCTGCGCCGCCGTCCTCCCCGCGCCGGCGCAGGAGCTCGCCGCCGTCGCGGCGCAGCCCGCCGTCCTCGCCGACGCGCGCACGTCCCCCGACGGCTGCGCCGTCCGCGTCCTGCCCGACGGCGGCTTCATGGTCTTCGCCACCGGGTCCGGCACCTACGACTTCGACGATGGCGACGACCTCGCCAAGGCCCGCCAGACCGCGCAGCTCGCCGCCCGGGCGAACCTCGCCAAGTTCATGAAGGAGTCCCTCGCGACCGAAAGCTCGCTGGAGGAGTCCTCCGAGATGGTCAAGAGCCTGTCCTCCTCCAACGGCGTGCAGTCCGTCTCCGTCGACAAGGCCCAGGCCCGCAAGACCCTCCAGACGATCAAGTCCTCCGCCGACGCGCTCCTGCAGGGCGTCGCGACGCTCTCCGAGGCCAAGGTCCCCGGCACGGGCACCGGAGGGGAGGTCCGCGTCGTCTGCGGCGTCTCGTCCAAGACGCTCGAGGCGCTCGACCGCCTCCGCGCCGCCACCGGCCAGGCCGCGCCCGCCCCGGCGCCCGCGGACCCCGCCGCCGCTCCCGCCGCATCGGCCGCCGCGCCCGCCGCGCCGACCGTCCGCGGCTCGATGCCTGCCGTCGACATCCTCTCCATTCCCGACGGCGTCGCCGTCCGCCTCCCGCCGGAGGGCGGCTTCATGGTCCTCTCCGCCGCGACGGCCGCCTATGACTTCGGCGATGCGGACGACATCCTCCAGGCCAAGCGCAACGCCGCCGCGCTCGCGAAGGCGGAGCTGGCGAAGTTCATGAAGGAGAAGCTCGCCACCGAGAGCGCGATGGACGAATCCGCCGAGATGGTCAAGGGCATGTCGTCCGAGGACGGCACGCAGACCTCCTCCGTCGAGAAGTCGCAGGCCCGCAAGACGCTCGATTCGATCCGGACCTCCGCCGACGCGCTCCTGCAGGGCGTCGCGACGCTCTCCGACGCCAAGATTCCGGGGAAGGGAACCGCGGGCGAGGTCCGCGTCCTCGTCGGCGTCTCGTCCAAGACGATCGAGGCCCTCGACCGCCTCCGTGCCGCCACCGGCCAGGTTCCCGTTGCCGCTCCCGCGGCCGCCGCCGGCGCCCCCGCCGCCGGCGCCCCTGCGGCGGCCGCCGTCGGCGCCGCCCCCTCCACGACCGCCGGCAACGTCGCCCCCGACGACTGGCTCGAGTGCGTCGGCGTCGGAAAGTCGCGCTACGGCGCCGTCCGCGCCGCGCTCATCGAGGGCGTCTCGATGTTCTACGGCGAGTCCCTTTCGCAGGATGCACGCTTCAAGGCCCGTTTCGAATCCTTCCAGAAGGACGACCGGGAGTCCGCCGAGCGCGAGAAGCAGAGCGAGAGCGAGACGGTCACCGCCACCGCCGGCTTCGTCCGCCAGTACCGCGTCGTCGTCGTGAAGGACCTCGACGGCGGGCTCCGCGAGGCCACCGTCCGCGCGCTCTTCGTCGACCCGCGCGCCGGCGGCACGACCGCCATGCTCGTCACGCCGACGAAGCTCTCCCTCGCCGACAAGACCAAGGCGTTCCAGATCGGACCCAAGGCCCGCCTCTCCGGCGGCGAGCTCGCCGCGAAGCTCAAGGGCGTCCTCGCCTCCGCCATCGCCTCCTGCAACCGGTTCCTCGTCCTTACGCCCGAGTCCCTCGCCCGGGCCTCGGCCGCCGGCGCCCTTTCCGAAAAGATGGTCGAGGACGGCCTCGCCCCCGGATCCGAGCTGCTGCGCGCCTGCGAGTCCGCCACGGCGGACTACGTCCTGACCTCCTCCCTCGAGGACGTCCGGTGGACGAGCAAGCTCGGCATGGACAAGGCGTCCGGCCGCTTCGCCCCGCAGCGCAGGCTCGCCCTCGTCGTCGGGCTCGGGCTCTTCGACGTCCGCAAGGCGTCGGCCGTCAGGGAGGAGTCGATCTCCGTCTCGCTCGACGAGCCCGAGATCGCCGAGCTCCTCGAAGCGGACGAGAACGCCGACCTGCTCCGCGCCGCCCTCAAGAAGGTCTCCGCGTCCGTCGAAGCCTGGATCGACGCCGGCAAGTAGTCCGTACGCCCCCTTTTTCCAAAACCCCCAACCCACACACACACCATGAACAAACTCGCTCTCGCCGCCCTCTGCGGCATCGCCTTCGTCGGCCCCGCCTCCGCACAGGAGGTCGCCGCCCCGCCCCCCGCCTCCCCCGCGCAGACGGACGCCGCCGCGCTCCAGACCACCGTCTCCCAGCCCGCGATCGACCAGGTCCTCACCGAGCCCGACGGCGTCGCCATCGGCCTCAAGGAGGACGGCTCGTTCCAGATCTTCGCCCGCGGAAGCGGCGTCTACGACTTCGACGACCCGAGCGAGCTCGCCTCCGCCCGCACCGAGGCGACGCTGAACGCCAAGGCCAACCTCTCCAAGTTCATCAAGGAGAAGGTCTCCGTCGAGGAGGGCATCACCGACGTCGTCCAGAAGACCAAGACCCTCCAGGGCAACGGCCAGATCCAGACCAAGGTCGCCTCGACCGACGAGATCAAGACCATGGCCAAGGCCATCACGTCCTCCGCCGAGGAGATTCTCCAGGGCGTCATCACGCTCCGCGAGCAGAAGGCCCCCGGCTCCGGCACGGGTGGCCAGCTCCAGGTCACCGTCGGCATCTCCTCCAAGACGCTCGAGGCGGTCCGCCGCCTCACCGGCCAGCCCGTCCAGGCTCCCGCTGCTCCCGCGGCCGGCCCCGTCCAGCCCGCCGTCGCCCCCGTGAACAACCAGGGCTACATCCACAACGCCGCCACGGACTTCTAATCCGGTCGTGCGGCGGACGCGGCGCCCTGCGCGCAGCGTCCGCCGCCGCGCTTCGCGCCGCGCCTCCTGCGCGGCGCGAAGCGATCGGGCCTTCGGCATGAAACGCGACCTTCTTGCGGTTCTCTCCGCGTTCGTCCTCTTCCTCGCCTCCCCCGCCGCGCGCGCGTGGGACGAGCTGGGGCCCCTCGCCGAGGCGCGCCGGGCCCATCCCGCGTTCTTCGCGAAGGGCGCCGTCCATCGCACCGAGGTGGACGGCGCCGAGCACTGGGTCTTCACGGGGGACAGCGATCTGCGCGACGGCTTCGAGGGCCTTTCCGACACCGAGCGCTACGCCGAGGCGGCGCTCGACGCGCGCCGCAATCTGCTGCGGCACGTCACGGGCGGCTCGCGGAACGCCACGGCCGAGGTCTCCGGCATCGTCGTCGCCTATCGTTTCGCGGACGGCACCGCCCGCCGCGTCGTCTGCCTCGTCCCCGTCGAGAACATCCGCGTGGTCTCCGCCGTCCCCGCGCCGAAGCCGGCGATTCCCGAGGCGTCGGAAACGCCCGCGGCACCCGCCGCTCCGGCCGCTCCGGCCGCTCCGGCCGCTCCGGCTCCGGCACCTGAGCCGGCCGCGCCCGCGGCATCCGTCGCTCCCGCTCCGGCTCCGGCACCGGAGCCGGCCGCGCCCGCGGACCCCGCGGCGGAATCGGTCTCCGCCACGCCGGATCGACCGGTTCCGGAACGATCCGCAACGCCTTCGCACGCGGATCCCGATCTGCCACGGTTCTCCCCGCCGGCGCTCGCGGTGCCGACTCTGCCCGTTTCGCCCGCCGGCGGCTAGCCTAGGCGGAGCAGAGGGAGCGTGCGAGGAGGGGGAGGCCGGGGTCGCGCGCGCCGAGGGTGGCGAGGAGGTCGCCGGGGCGGGCCCAATGGGAGGCGAGGAGGCGCGCCGCCTCCGGCGTCGCCACGCATTCCGCGTGCAGGCCGAGGTCCTCCAGATCGTCGGCGAGGTCCTCCGAGCGAACCGAGCGGTCAGCCGTCCCGCCCGCGTCGAAGACGGGCAGCAGCACCAGGAGGTCGGAGGGGCGCAGCTCCGCGGCGAACATCGCGGCCAGGTCGGCGCGCATCGCGCGAAGCGGCCCGTAGCCGTGCGGGCGCCAGATCGCGCAGAGGCGCTCGCTGCGCTCGCGCAGGGCGCGGATCGTGGCGCGCAGCTTCTCGGTGTTGTGCGCATAGTCGTCGACGACGCGGACGCCGTCCGGCCGCGCGCCCACCAGCTCCATGCGCCGCGCGAGGCCGCGGAACGACGCGAGGGCGGGGGCGAACGATGCGCGCGGCGCGCCGAGCGCGAGCGCCATGCGGCAGGCCAGGAGCGCGTCCTGCGCGTGGTGCAGGCCGGGGAGGGGGAGGGCGAGGCGCTCCCCCTCGAACGGGAACGAGACCGACCAGTCGCCCTCCTCGGCGCCCTCCGGCGGCGGCTCGCCGCGCGCGTCGACGACGGGGCCGCGGACCTGCGAGAGGAAGCGGTCGAAGAGCGCGTTCGTCTCGTCGAGCGGGAAGTGGTCGGCCGAGGCGTTGAGCAGCAGCGCCGCGTCGGGCCGGAACGCGAGGATCTGGCGCGAGCTCTCGTCGACCTCGGCGACGCAGAGCGGGCCGTCGCCGCGCAGCACGGCGCCCGTGCGCGCGGGGCCGGCCCAGTTGAGGCACGGTGCGCCGTTCACGACGGCGGGGGAGAGGCCCGCGCACGCGAGCAGATGGCCGAGGATCGCGGTCGTGGTCGACTTGCCGCTCGTGCCGGCGACGGCGACGAGCCGCCGTCGGGAGAGCAGGGCGGAGAGGGCGTCCGCGCGGCGCTGGACGGGGATGCCGAGCCGGCGCGCGGCGACGAGGTCCGGGTTGTCGTCCTCCACGGCGACGGACGCGACGACGCGGGCGGTGGCGGGGGAGACGCCGGAGCCGTCCTGCGGGAAGAGGGCGACGCCCTGCGCGCGGAGCGCGGCAAGGGAGGGGACGGGCGTTTCGGCGTCGAGGAAGCGGTCGGAGCCGGTGACGGCCTCCCCGGCGTCGAGGAGGGCCTCGGCGAGGGCGGACATGCCGGTGCCGGCGATGCCGACGAGGTGGGAGGGGCGGGATTGCATGGCGGTGGGTGTCGCGGGATGTCCACGGAGCATACCAGAAACCGGCCCCGAACGGAATCCCGGAATGCGTCCGGAATTTGTTCTTGTTCCGCCGCGGGCGTTCCGGTATGATGGACGCCAGAAGGAATTTCCGCCATGAGACCGTTCCCCCTTTCCCTTTCCGCCGCCTGTCTTCTCGCCGCCGGCGCCGCCTTCGCCGCGCCGAACCCCGCCGCCGGGGCGGTTGCCGCGACGGTGCTCTCCTCCGCGGGCGGCGCCCGCTGGATCCTCGCCGAGCCCGGTCCGCTCGCGGACGCGCTTGAGGCCGCGGCGGGGAAGGACGGCCCGCGCGTGCTCCGCGTCCGGGGCGGGGAGGGGCCCTCCCTCGACGCGCTCGCGTCCGCCGCGGCGGCGATCCCGCAGCCGCGCGTCCGCGCCGCGCTCGACCTCGGCGCGGCGCCGTTCCTCCTCGCGTGGATGCGCGAGGACCCCGCCGCCGCCTGCTCCAACGTCGTTCTGGCGGCGCTGCCGACGCTGCCCGCTGCCGCGGGCCTCGCGGCGGTGCCCGACGGCGCGGTCTTCCGCGTCGCCCCCTCCGCCCCGACGAACGCCTCCGACCTGGCGCGCCTCGCGGTGAAGGCGGAGATGTTCCGCGACGACCTCGGCGACCTGCTCGCCGGGCCGGGGCGCGACGCGCCCGCCGCCGCCGCGCTGCGGCGCCTCGCGGCGCAGCTCGCCGACCACCTCGGCTGCCTGCTCGAGCGCGGCGGCCTGCGCGAGGAGGCGATCGAGGCGTTCCGCGCGGCGGACGCCGCCGCGCCCGACGCCCCGAGCGCGCTGCTCAACCTCGCCTCGCTCGCGCGCGACGAGGGAGCCAACCTTCCGCGCCAGGAGATCGCGAAGCGCCTCGACGCGCTGGCGAAGTCGGGCGCGCAGAGCTGGACGCTGGCGCTGGACGGCGGCCCCGTCCTGCGCCCCGCGGACTTCTTCCCGGCGGGCTGGTTCTGGACGGTCTCCGGCGTCCCCGCCGCGGACACCAACGCGCTGCGCGAGGCCTTCGCCGCGATGCCCTCCGACGAGGTCCGGACGGGCGTCGCGCAGGCGTTGCGGCCCGCGCTCGCGCTGCAGGAGGGCAACGCGGCGATGCCGCTCGCGATCCTCTCGCGCCTCGGTCCGGAGGGCTGGGACGCGACGAACGCCCTCCTCGCCGCGGACCTGCTCTTCCGCTCCGCCGAGCGGGCGCGCGCGCTCCGGCTCGTCGAGAAGGCGCGGACGATGCCCGGCGCCACCGCGCCGGAGGAGCTCGATTCCATCGCGCTCGACTACCGCGCCCGCATGGGCGACGCGGCCGCGCTCCGCGAGGCGCGGCGCACCCGCGACCTCCTCGCGACCCCGCCGACCCGCGCCCGCCGGGACCGCGACCTCGCCGCCGCGGGCGCCGAGACGGACGACTTCGCGCTCGCGGCGGAGAGCTACGCCCGCCTTGCGGAAGAGGGCGGGCGGGCCAATGCCGCCGCCGGCCCCGGCGCGGCGCCGCCCTTCCCCGAGGCGGCCTGGGCGAAGACCGCCGCGAAGGGCGCCGCCGCGCTCCGCGCGGGCGACGCCGCGACGGCGAAGGCCGCGTTCGCGGCGGCCCTCGCGGGCGGCGCGACGAACGCCTGGCCGGTCCTGCGCCTGGCGCTCGTGGCCGACTTCTACTCGGGCGATCGCGACGCCGCCGCGCCGCACGCCGAGGCGCTGCTCGCGCTGCGGCCGTACGACCATTTCGCGAACTTTGTCCTTGCGAACCTCGCCGCGGCGGAGAAGAACTACGCCAAGGCGCAGGTCCACTTCCAGCTCAGCCTCTCGGAGAAGGCGACGTGGCTCGCGCTCAACGACTACGCCTCGCTCCTCTCGGCGGTCGGCAATCCGGCCCTCGCCGAGAAGATGGCGCGCGACGCCATCCAGGCGAGCGGCGGCGGCGTCCCCGCGGTCCACGACACGCTCGGCGAGGCGCTCTTCGCGCAGCGGCGCTTCGCCGAGGCGGCCGACGCCTTCCGGACCGCCGTGGCGGGGTCCGGCGCGGAGGTCGACCCCCGCTTCCGCCTCCACCTGGCCGAGGCGCTCGCCGCGCTCGGCGACAAGGCCGGCGCGAAGGCGCAGATCGCCGCCCTGGGCGCCGCGCCGCAGCTCGACGACGACGAGCGCACGCGCCTCGACGCGGTCCGCGCCGCCGCCGCCGAATAGACTCCGGATTGTCAGTCGTCGGGGGGAACCCGGTTTTCGTTGCGCCAGACGCGCATCGAGCAGCCGAAGCGGCGGCGGAATAGCGACGACCTCACCCCCGGCCCTCCGCCCTTCCGCGGCGCGCTGCTCATCCTGAAGTGACGGCCGTCGCCATGGTGGATTGTTCGGGTCGTTTCTGGTAGAATGGGGGCAGATCCGCACGACCGCGGAACCGGAGCACGGAAAACACCCCCCATGAAACTCCTTCTCGACACCGACATCGGAAACGACATCGACGACGCGCTGGCGCTGGCCTACCTCCTGCGCGAACCCCAATGCGAGCTGCTGGGCGTCACGACGGTCTGCGGCGAACCGGAGAAGCGCTGCGAGATGGCGTCCGCCATCTGCCATCACCTCGGCCGCACGGACGTGCCGATCCATCCGGGCTGCCCCGTGCCGCTCTCCCGTCCGCAGCTCCAGCCGGTCTGCCCGCAGGCCGCCGGCCTCGGCGACTGGCCGCGCGACCGGTTCGCCGCGGACCACTCCGCCGTGGACTTCCTGCGCCGCACGATCCGCGCCAACCCGGGCGAGGTCGCGCTCCTCGCGATCGGCCCGCTCACGAACGTCGCGACGCTGTTCTCGCTCGACCCCGAGATCCCGTCGCTCCTGAAGGGCCTGTATCTCATGTGCGGCCGCTTCTTCACCGCGCTCGGCGGCGAATGGAACGCGTTCCTCGACCCGTGGGCGACGGCGGTCGTCTACGGCAACAGGACGCACCCGCGCCCGGCGGTCCACGTGAGCTACGGCCTCGACGTCACGACCCAGGTCGTCCTGCCGCGCGACGAGGCGCGCCGGCGCTTCGCCGGGCTCGACGCGCTCGGTCCCGTGCGCGACTTCGCGGACGTCTGGTTCGAGCGTTCGGAGCGCGTCACGTTCCACGACCCGCTGGCGGCCGTCGGCATCTTCCACCCGGAGGTCTGCACCTACGAGGACGCGTTCGTCCGCGTCTCGCCCGCGGAGCCGACGTTCGGCTGGACGATTCCCGGCCCCGCGCCGGAAGGCGCCCCCGCGCCGCATCGCCTCGCCCGCACCGTGGACCCCGACGCGTTCTTCCGCATCTGGTTCGGCGCCCTCTCCGCATAACGCTACCGCCGGCCCGTCATCCAGTTGGCCGTGTCGGTTTCGCCGGACGAACCGGCGGCCGCGAGGACGGCGCGCAGGACCGCGGGGTCGGCGCGGTAGGCCGCGACGCGGAGGACGGGGGCCTCGGCGCCGGCGAAGGCCGTCGCCTCGGCGCGGAGCGCGGCGGCGTCCGGGACGGCGCCGTCCGCGAAGACCCGGATGCGCCGCAGGCCGACGGCCCGGCCGCGCGCGACTTCGCGCGCGCCGCAGAGCAGCCGCCAGCCGTCGACGCGCTCGCCGCACGCGATGTCCTCGCGCAGCTCCACGAGGTTCGCGGGGCCCGACTGGACTGGTTCGGCGAAGAGCGCCCGGCGGAGCTCCCCGAAGCGCGCGAGGGCGCGGACGTCCTCCTCGTCGAGCCGCCCGGTCGCGTCCGGCGCGATGCCGACGTTCATCGTGCCGCCGTTCCCGACGGTTCCGAGGTAGAGCCGCGCCAGGGTTTCGCCGCTCTTCGTCGTGCCGCGCTCGCTCTCGCGCCAGAACCACCCCTTGCGGAGCGGGAAGTCGCACTCGCAGGCGCGGAAGAACGCGCCGCCGGGCGAGCCGGCGTTGATCTGCTCCCTGTAGCGGGGGTTGCCGTAGCGGCCGTCTGCGAAGCCGCCGACCGTCTCGATCGTCGCGCGGGCGTCCGGATCGAGCTCGCCCATCTCGTTTCCGGGCCAGCGGAAGTCGGACTCGTCGCTCTCGCCCGCGAAGATCGTCGCCTTCGGCTGGAGCGCGCGCACCATGCGGAAGACCTCGTCGAAGCGGTAGTAGGCGGACGCGTCGCCGATGCGGCGCGTCTCCCGCGCGCCGCCGTAGAAGCCGTCGCCGCCGTTCGCGCCGTCGAACCACGTCTCGAACACCTCGCCGTAGGCGCCGCCGAGCAGCTCCCGGAGCTGCGCGTGGTAGGTCTCGGCGTAGGCGGGCGTGCCGTAGCCGGCGTTGTTGCGGTCCCACGGCGAGCAGTAGACGCCGAACAACAGCCCCGCGCGCCGGCAGGCGTCCGCCATCTCGCGCACGTAGTCGCCCCGGCCGCCGCGGAACGGAGACCGGGCGACGTTGTGGGCCGTCGTCCTCGTGGGCCAGAGGCAGAAGCCGTCGTGGTGCTTCGCGACGACGACGAGCCCGCCGAGCCCGCCCGCCTTGCAGGCGCCGACGATTTGGTCGGCGTCGAACGCCGACGGCGCGAGCAGGGACGGGTCCTCGTCGCCGAGGCCCCATTCGCGCCCGGTGAAGGTGTTGAGGCCCCAGTGGACGATGCCGATGACGTCGGGGCCGCGCGTCAGGCGGTCGAGGAGCGCGGGCCGCGGGCTGGGCCGCGCGGCCGCGGGGGCGGTTTGTCCGTTCATTTCGTTTGTTCCTTGTTCTCACGGTCCACGGCTTCGAGCCGCTGTTTGTCGGCGAGGGAAATGTGTCCTTCCACACGGCCGTCGTCGAGGACGTTCGTCTCCTTGCGCGCCCGCAGGTCTCGGAAAAGCTGGCGCAGGCCGATGACGCCGCCGACGCCGAACCAGACCGTGGTCACGCACGCCACGATGCAGGGGACGACGAAATAGATGGCGACGAAATACCGGCTCCACCACTCGACCGGCCACGGGCGGATGGCGTTCCAGGCCACGACGCCCAGGAAGCACAGGCCGAAGCCGTAGCCGAAGCTGTAGGCGAAGACTCCCCAGGCGATCGCCTTGTCGCCCCGCGTGTATTCCGGCGTGATTCCCGCGATTCGCGACGCGAATCGCAGGAAGGACAGGCGCGGCGCCGCCGCGCCGTCCTTCGCGCGGGGCTCGCCGTCCCGACAGATCGCGTATCGGCCGCGGTGAAGCATGCGGTCGAGGTTGAACGGGACCTTGCAGGTGAGCTTCGAGACGACGACATAGAGCAGAATGCACAGCAGGGAGAGGAAGAAGTTGAACTCAATCGCGTTCACCGGGCAGCGGACGGCATCCATCTCCCAATGGATGTAGGGCTCGAACGGCGACGAGAGCCACCGCAGCGCGCGGTCGAAGGAATCGACGAGGCCCGCCTTGGCGATGGCGGGATACACGACGTCCGCCCAGCTGCGCTGGACGTAGAGATAGGCGCCGCTCAGGGCGGCGCTGGTGCCGAGCGCCGTCCAGGCGCCGGCCGTCGTGCCGAAGCGGCTGTAGAGGCCGAACATCATGATGGCGCCGGAGCCGCACGACCACATCGCGCACGCGAGCGTGTTGAACATCTGGTAGTAGTCCAGCTGCTTCACGTAGTAGGAGCCCGCGAGGAAGAAGACGCCGATGCAGATCGAGACGATCCGGATCATCCACAGATGCCCGCGCGGCGTGAAGGGCTTCTTCTTCAGCGGCAGCACGACGTCCTGCGCGATCGTGAGCGCGGCGCTGTAGATGCGCGTGTCGTCCGTGGAGAGCATCGCCAGGAAGAGCAGCAGCGCGAAGAGCCCGAAGAGCCCGTGCGGCAGCAGCGCCCGCATCGTGACGGAAAGGCTGAGCTGGTTGTAGAGCGTCCGGCACTGCTGGAAGTCGTCGTTGGCCTGTCCCTCCGCATCGATGAGGGCGGCCTCCGACGGGGGCTCCGCCCCCGGACCTCCGGCGCCCGCGACCCGCTCCCGCGCGTCGGCGAGCAGCGTCTGGTGGACGACGTCGAGGAATGCGGTGTCGAGGTTCTCCTTCTGCGAGAGCGGCGGGTCGACGCCGATCTCGTGCACCTGCGGCGGGACGGCCGCGACGGCGGCCTTGACCGCCTCGCGGGCGCGGGCGTCGTTCTTGAACACGTCGTCCGCGACGCGGGCGACGAGGCTCTTGCGCACCGCGCCCGCCTCGACGGCGAAGTCCCGGTGGTTGAGGAACGCGATCAGGGCCGATGCGATCAGGATGTAGAATACCGTGATGATCGTGCTGCGCCAGGTGCCGAGGAGCCCGGCCATCTTCTGCTCCTGCGCGCTCTTCGCGGCGGTGGAGTAGCCCCCGCCGATGAAGGTGCCCCGGTTGACCACGGTTCCGTAGGCCGCCACGATCACGACCGTGAAGAGGTTGAAGTCGCGCAGGTGCCCGATGTCGTAGGGGTTGATGAAGCTCTCCCCCGCCACGCGGTCGGCCATCACCGGCATGATCTGCTCCGTCACCGAGAACTTCCAGAAGAGGAACACGATGAAGCAGGCCAGCACCGGGTAGAGGATCATGCCCTGGATGGTGTCGGTGATCACGAGCGCGAGCGTGCCGCCGAAGCAGATGAGCGAAATCGCGAGCGTGAGGAACAGGACCATCAGCGACACGTAGGTGGAGAGCTCCAGCCCGAGGACATGGTATGTGGCGGGCAGGTCGAGCATCTGGATGAAGAAACGCGCGGCGATGGCGGGCATGATCATGTTGGCGACCATCTCCGCGAGCGACCGCAGCCCCGCCGCGACGATCCGGAAGCGCCGGCTGTAGCGCATCTCGAAAAACTGCCCGACGCTCATCGCGCGCGTCTCGCGAAAGCGGTAGATCACGAATCCGGTGAGTCCGAGCACAATCGAGAGCGGCATCAGGACGTTGCTCCAGAAGCCGACCGAGAAGCCCGTCTTGTAGTGGATTTCGATGTAGGTCACGAGCCCGATGATCGAGAGCGAATTCGCCACGTCGCCCATCGAGATCACGTAGCGCCCGCACAGCCGCCCGGCCGAGAGAAAGTCGGGCACCCCGCGCACGTAGCGCCGGGAATGGAACCCCATGTACATCACGAAGCACACGGGGAGGACGAGAATCAGCCAGTCATACCAGATCATGGAAGGATCCTTTCGCCGCCGTTCGCGACAGAGGCTTCGAACCGTCGACTTGGCACATCAGCTCCGTTTTCTCGCGGCTGCGCCCCACCCGCGACAGGAGCGCCAACGCCTCGGCGGGAATCGTTCCGTCGGGTCTGGGGCCGACGTTCAGGAGAACGTTCCACCCTTTGGCGCGGGCCGCGGCGATGGTGCCGGCGAGGTATTCCGGCGTGTGCCACTTCGCGTTCGCGTTGTAGCCCCAGCTGTCGGCGTCGAGGCTGTCGCAGACTTCGGTGAAGCGGGCCGGGGCGCTGCCCTGGTCCCCTTCGCCGCGCTCCGGCGTGGAATAGTCGCCGTCGTCGCTCCAACCGCGATTGTTGATCATGATTCCAGGCTGAAGCCGCCGGGCGAGCGCGTTCATCTCCGGGTCTTCAATGTGTGGCGGGATGTCCCAGAAGAGGCAGACGATCTCCCCGTAGCGCGTGAGCAGTTCCGAAATCTGCGCCTTGACGTAGGCACGGTACTTCGCCATGTCGGGGACGTCTCCGGGGTTCGGCGCGGCGAGCTGGTGGGTGCTGCGCGGATTGAAGGCGCTGGGGTGGTGCCAGTCGGGGTTGGAGTAGTAGAGGCCGAGGCGCATCCCGCGCCGGCGGCACGCGGCGGCGAGCTCGCCGACCGCGTCGCGACCGAAGGGGGTGCGCCGGACGCACCAGTCCGTCGTGGCGGTGTCCCACATGCAGAAGCCGTCGTGGTGCTTGGCGGTGAGGACGATGTATTCGGCCCCGAAGGACTCGGCCGCGTCGATCCAGGCGTCGGGGTCGAAGCGCTCGCCGCCGAACCGCTCCGCATATGTCTCGTATTCGGCCTTGGACATGCCCCGGCGCATCCACTCCTGTTCGTGGACCCCGCCCACGGAATAGACGCCCCAGTGGACGAACATCCCGAGCCGGCGCTCGAAGAGCCTCCATCTACGATCATTGTCCATGTTGCCGGTTCGCCGTTTCGGTTTCGACTGTCGGGGTGGCATCCGTGGAAATGGCGCGCAAAAACGCAAGCAGGACGCGGCCGATGATCTGCTTGCCGAGTTCGCCGGAATGCACATGGTCCCGGCTGTAGAACTGGTAGGGCCGTCCCGATTCGTAGAGCCAGCGGTATGCCGGCGTGAACGCATCGACGAAGCCCCAGCCGCGTTCCGCGCAGCCGGATTTCAATTCGGCGAAGCGCTCGGGCGAAAGACCGGCATCAGGTTCGGACGGTGCGTATCCGGTCAGCCCCAGCGCCTCCGCTTCGGCCGCCGCATCGTATGCGCGCACCGGGACGGATGCCATCGCCTCCGCGCCTTTGGGAAGGCGCGTGTCGACCGAAAGCGCGGGGGACATGACGATGAGTTCCGCGCCGGCGGCCCGGATTCTCTCGCCCACCTCGAAGATCGCGTCGTTGCCCGTGACGGGGAACTCGTCCGTCGCCTTCGGCCAGTTGGAGATGCCGCCCACGATCACGCAGTCGGGACGGTAGGATGCGACCCATTGCCCGAAGTTCTCCGGGATGCGGTAGAACCAGCACCCCGTCGAGCCGCGCACGGAGACGAGCCACGTGACGTCGCTCTTCGGGTATGCCCGCTTCACGAGGGCGTGGAACTGCGAGTGGAAGGCGTCCTGAACGATCGAGTCGCCAAGGAGAAGGATTCGCCAGGGCTTGCCGGTCTTCAGCGCGTCAAGCGTCTTCGGCGCGGAGAGGAAGGAGTCGCCCGCCGGTCTGACCGTCACGGGGGGCAGCCGGGCGTACACCTCGTCGCACCACGCCGCCGCCTCCTCGGCCGTCGCCGTCTCGAACCGGACGTCCGAAACGGTGCAGCCTGTCGGCGACTGGAAAAAGACCTCAGCGTCCTTCACACCTTCCTGCGCGAAGACGACGCGGCCGTAGCGGTTCGTCCCGCCGGGATAGACCACGTCGTAGTTGTCCGCGACCATGACGCCCGCCGCATCGTAGAAGGCAATCGCCTCGTAGGCCCGTTCGGGCGCCGATGCGGTGAACGAGATTCGGTAATAGGCGTTGGCGGTCGGAATGGGAATCCTCGGCGAAACGAGCTTCCCGCCCTTGTCGGGATACCACCCTTCAAGCGGATTGAACGTCCTGCCGTCTTTGGCGCCGGACGCCTCGAAGCGCCAGCCGGGCGTCTTGTCCGTGACAAGCCCGTCCGCCGAAAAGAACGCCGCGCGCGCGGCGACCGCCATCGAGACCGCTGTCATTGTTGCCATCGCCTTGTTCATCATGCCGTTCCTATTCCGCCGAATCGTTCATTTCGGGACCCGGATCACGAGCAGGGTGTAGTAGTCGAACGGCGGGACGGCGACGGTCGTCCGGCCGCCGACGGTTTCGACGGACAGTTCCGTGCAGCGGGGTTCGAGGACCGAGTCGAGCCAGGACGACGGCCGGATCGCCCAGGCCTTCGCGCCCTCCGCGCCGAAGAGCGTCGTCGAAACCCGCACGTCGTCGGCCGCGGGCGGATCGTCCGTCACCGTGTCGTCGCAGAACTCCTGCTCCGGCGCGTTGACGAGATGGATCGTGTACTGCGTGAAGCCGGGCGTCTCGCGGACGTAGACCGTGTCCTCGAACCACACGTCGCGGAGGGAGTCGCAGGAAAAGCTCTTCCTCGCGTCCGGCACGATCTCGTTGTCCTCGTGCCAGAAGAGCTCGGAATACCGCGTCATCATCTGCTTGAACGGCCGCATCGGCGGCGAGCCGGCGAACGGATGGCAGCAGGCGGCGGCGAGAATCGCCATGACGTGCTGCGCCATGACCTGCCCTTCGCCGTGCTTCTCGACGAACGCCGGATCCCACCGCGTGGAAAGGTAGCCGCAGTGGAGGATCTTGGAGGGCGTCTTCACGTACCGGCCGGGCCGCCAGACGACGTCCCGCGTCCGGAGGACGGAATCGAAGAACCCGCGGTAGCTGTGGTCCTGGCGGGACGGATTGAGCAGGAAGTTCCATTGCTTTTCGTTGAGGATGCCGCATTGCGGGTGGCTCGCGAGCGTCATCTCCGGGCCGTCCTTCCCGCCGTTGGACCAGACATAGGCGTCCGGCTTCGCCCCGAAGATCGCCGCCTTGGTCCTTTCGAGGTTGCGGACCGCGCACGCCTCGACGCCGCAGGTCTTGGCGAGATCGTTCCCGAAGGCGTCGAAGCCCTGCTTCTTCACGTAGCGCCCGTCGAAATAGACGCCGTCCTCGCCGAGGGCCAAGACGCAATCGACGAGGTCCTTGATCGCCCAGTCGAAAACGTCCTCGCGGAAGAGGTTCGGCTCGACGTAGGTCCACGGGTAGCGCTGGCGGTTGTTCGGCACGGAAATCTTCACGGGGTCGGTGTCCGCGTAGAGGCCCATGAACTGCCCGCGTTCGTTGCGGAGGACGTATTCCGGATGCCGGCGCGCCAGTTCGAGGCCTGGCGGGCCTTCCATGAGGTTGATCGTGAACCGGGTGTGGTGGAAGCCCCAGGCGTGCGCCGCCTCCGTGTCGCGGCGAATCTCCCCCGTCCGTCGCGGATAGCTGCCGTTGGGCGTGATCCACGTCTCGTCGTCCGGGTAGGTCGTCGTGACAAGGTTCCCGCCGACGGACGACTGCTGCATCTGCCACCGGGTTTCCAGGGTGTGGTAGGAGAGGAACGGCCCCATGCCCGGCGCCTGCCGCTCCCATTTCCGGTAGGTCATCCATCCTCCGCCGTCCGCCCAGTCGCTTTCCCCGTAGCCGTAGTATCCGAGAAGATGCCGGATGCCGGGGGTGATCATGCCCCTTGCCGTCTCCATCTGGCATCCCTGGTTCACGCGCCACCAGTCGTCGTTGACGTTGAAGCATTCGCTCCGGGCGGCCCCGTCCGCCGTCGCGACGCGGAGCTCGTGCCCGTAGCGGACATTGCTTCCGGGCCAATCGACCCGAACCGTCTTCGACTCCTTCGGTCCGAGCGAGACCGTTCCCGCGAAGACGCCGCGGCTTCCGTCGTCGAGGCCCCAGGCTTCCGTCACGGCGAACTCGGTGGACTTGGCCTCGTCGGCCGTGTTCGTGAAGCAGATCGTCGCCCAGCCTTTCTCGCCGAGAGGATAGACGATCTTGTTCGGGACGATGCGAAGCGGCGCGATTCCCGGCTCGCGGATTGGCGCCTCCGTCGTGCTCCCCGCTTCTGCGACCTCCTTCTTCTCGACGGAAAAGCGGAAGCTCCCGATGGTCGGCGGAATCCCGCCCTCCGCGCCGGCGACGAGCGTCGCGCGGATGCGGAGCGGCCCGGCGCCTTCCGGCACGGACACGTCTTCCCCCGCCTCGAACGGCATCCAGTCCCCGCCGCCGTAGGAACAGTCGAACGACACCTCGCCGTCGCCCTTGTCGAAGGTCGCGTCGAAGCGCCATTTCGCGATCCGGCCGACATCGACCGGGCGCGACACGGCGCTTCCGCGCTCTTCGCGCAAGACCTTGCGGTTTTCCGCGGAGGCGTTTTCCGCCCTTGCCGCCGATCCGAGCCCCTTCCGGACGAAGACGATCCGGTCGAGGACGCAACCGCCGCACCACGCCCCGTTCGCGGGGAACTCGTAGCGGTGGCGCCCCGCCGTCAGGCTGTAGGTCCGGTTCCGGTACCAGTGCCAGACGCCCGGCTCCAGCCATTTGCCCGTCATCACGTCGTCGTCCGGAAGCGGTGCGTATTTGTCGATCTTCGCGGCGTCCGCCGAATCGACCATGACGCGCATTTCGCCGCCGTCCATCCGCTCGCCGTGGTTGTAGTTTGCGGCCAGGGGGAAGAGCGCGCGCATCCAGACCTCGTAGTCGCCGTCCTCGGCGATCTCCAGATCCCAGGCGAGCTCCTTCATGTGTGCGACGCAGAGGCCCGAGACGGACCCCTCGGCCGCGAAGACGCGCCCCTGCGGGTTGGCCGGCTGGAAGAGGCTGAACTCGCCCGGTTCGACGACGAGCGCGCCGCCCGCCGTCTGACGGATCGTCGTCGCGAGGCACATCGACGAGCCGGCCTGACACACCGCGTCGGACGGCTCGAAGAGGAGCCGGGCGCCCGTCATCCCGCCGAGCGCGGGCGAAGCGGCGGAAAGGACGCCGAGAAGGGCCGCCGCCAGCCGCGGCGCAGCATGCCGTGACAACCTCATTGCAGCAGCCTCCTCATCGTTTCGAGATAGCCGGCGTTGCCGTTCCAGAACGCCTTCGCGTCGAGGCCCTCGTCGCCGAGCGGGGTTCCGAGGAAAGCGTAGACGGCGCCCGCGCCGTAGGCGCCCTTCACGAGGAGCGGGTCGCCGGCGGCCGTCCGGAGCAGCACCTCCGCGCCTTCCTTCGGCTCGTCGCGCTGGATCCAGAACAGCGTCGCGTCGCACCCGTCGAAGGCGACGGCGGTGCGGCCGTCCGCGTCGCCGGCCGCCGCCGGCAGGCAGTCGAACGCATGCGTGCGGACGGGCAGCATGCCTTCGAGGAACGACCCCGCGTAGCCGCCGCAGCCGTAGGCGAAGGGGCCGCCGGCGACGACGAGCGTGCCGCCGCCTTCCACATAGGATGCGAGGCGGGAGAGCATCGGGCGGACGCTTTCCTCGTTGACGTCGCCCAGGAAGACGTAGCGGTACTGGCCGATGGTGGAGGCTGGAGGCACCTGCGCGATTCCCTGCGGCGTTGCCGGAACGACGGTGAATTCGAGTTCCGGGAACATCTCCGGGAAGCGGAAGAAGTTCGCGTAGAAGCCGAACAGCAGAAGCGCCTTGTTTTCGGGCGGCGGCCGGTCCTCCCCGCGCCGCCCGCCGCCGACGGTCTTGGGCGGGACGGGCCGGTGGTGGGGCCAGACGGCGGGGACCATCGGGAGCGACGCCATGCGGAAGCCGTTTTCGCGGAACTGCTCGAAGCGGATGCCGTTGAGTTCGGACGAAAGGACCGTCTGCGTCCGCGGCTTTTCGCAACGGAACCAGACCGTCCGAGTTTCGCCCTTCCGGACGGAAAGGTCCACCTTCGCCGAGCCGAGGGTCTTCCCCTCCACGTCCGTCTGCGCGGCCTCGCCCACGAGCGTCAGGTCGCGGAAGGCGCGGACGGCGAGCGTCGGGCAGAAGGCGGGGCCCGTGAACCCGGCGGCGAAGTCGTCGTTGACCGTCGCGACGGCGCCCAGCCCGTCCAGTTTGCGGACGACGGTCCTCGCCGAGAACGAAGCTCCGGGCGGGAGCATCCCGCCGTCGAAGAGGACGCCGCGCGTCTTCATGTCGTTGGCGCAGTAGACGGCGGAGAGCGCGTCGAAGTCGAAGAGGAACGCATAGCCTGTCTTGCGTGCCGGATTGTAGGCGGCCAGCCACGGCTCGACGAGCGCGAAGTGCCAAGGGCCGGGCTTCGTGTAGTAGCCCCAGAGCGAGCTCATGATGTCGAGGTCCAGGACGTTGTCCGCCGTCGGAATCCAGTTGCGGTCGCTCGTGGCCGAGGCGTCGGAGGTCTCGAACCGCGCACGCCACCCGAACGAGGCGTAGCGCATCTCGGACGTCGCGTTCTCCAGCGTGAAGACGATCTCGGCGCGGTCGTCGTCGCCGGACTCCCGCCGCGTGATCGTCACGCCCTTGAGGTCGAGTCCGCCATCCTTTTCGGAGAGAACGGCGGACTCCGAGCCGTCCGTGTTGCGCGTCCATTCGAGCGTGGGCGCCCCCGCCTCGACCTGCGCGGCGGAGAAGGCCGGCTCGAGCCGAGGCAGCGCCGCCGGCGCCCGGCCGGCGACGCCGAGGGCGAGGCAGGCGATGGAAAGGAGCGATTCGGCTCTCATGGGCGTTGCGCGGCGGTCGTCCCTACCGGACCACGAGGACAAACCCCGAGTGGGTGCTGACGCGGATTTCGCCGTTCGCCGCCGTGAAGGAGCCGCCCTTCCGGGGAATGCGCCAGCCCTCGGTCGAAGGCGCCGCGCCCGTGTAGCGCGCGACGAGGATGCCCTGGAGATCGTCCGCAGGCGCCTCGCCGGCGAAGGAGACCGCCGTCCGGCCCGCGAAGGAGCAGCCGTCGAAAAGCGGCACGGAGGTCGGCTCCCACGAGTCGAGCGAGATCGTGAGGCCGGAGAAGGCCGCGCCGGAGATCGCGCCCGCGCCGCCCTCGACCGTCGCGCCCGCGAGCGTTCCGGCGTTCGAGAAGTCGATGACGCCGGCCTCGGCCCGGATCGCGCCCGTCGCCTGGAACATCCCCGCGCCGAACGAGACCGTGCCCGCGCCCGTCGAGACGATGCCGCCGTCGCCCGCGAGCGGGATCTCTGCGAACGAGAAGGTCGTTCCCGCGGCCGCATCGACCTTGAGGCCGCCGCCGACCGACCGGACGTGGAACCAGGTCGGGTTCGCGTTGACGGAGGAGAGCGCGAGGTCCGCGTCCGTCCGCCAGGTCGAATCGTCGAAGGAGATCGTGCAGTCGTGCGCGGCGCCCGAGGCGGCGAGGCTGTTCACGCCGAAGACGGAGCCGTTGCGGAAGGCCATCGTTCCGTAGCAGTAGCCCCCCATGTCCGTCAGGGACGCGCAGGAGCCGTCCCTGCGCTCCATCGTGGAATGGTCGAAGTCGAGTTCGAGGCCGCCCCACCAGGTGAATCCGGAGCCGCTGTTGTTGGCATTGCCGCAGGTGACCTTGGAATCCTTCGCGGACCAGCGGACGGAGGAACCGACGCTGAAGCCGTTCGCCTGCGACATCTTCACGGCCCGGGAGGAGTTCAGGACCGAATTCGTGAGCGTGACGGTCGGATGGGAGTACCTGCCGTAGCACCACGTCCCGATGACGATGTAGTCGAAAATGGACGTGGCGTTGTCCATGGCGAAGGTCGGCTCGTAGCCTGCGGGAGGCACGTCGTTCTGGTTCGCGGAAATGCCGACATAGAGGTTCGCGTTGTAGTCGAAACCGAGATTGATGTCCTTGAACTGGAGCCGCGGCTGCGCGGCGCAGTCCTTCGTCCTGAGACCGACGATGATTCTCGGTCCGGGACAGGAGACCGTCGTGTTGGATGCGGCTCCGGAGAGGACAAGCTCGCCTTCCGCGACCGTGAGTCCTCCCAGGTCGAAGGCGGCGCCCGTGCTCTTTACGTAGGGGGCCGACCCGTCATCGGGAAGGACGACTTCGTTCGAGTCCTTGGGGTTGGGATACGGTCCGCCCGTGTAGAACCGGGGCGAATCCGAGACGTCGAGGGGGATTTCAAGTCGTCCCGTGCCGCGTTTGACGATCTTGCCCTGCACCAGGTCGAAATCCGCGAGGACGACGTCCGTCTCGGCGCGGATCGTGGCGAAGTCGGTGCTTGCGCCCGTCGTCACGCTGTATTTCGTTGCGAGCGTCTCCGGAGCCGTGAACTTCACGACGCCGCCGCGCTGGCGCAGCTCGTTCGCCGCGAGGGCGCCCGCCGCCGCGCTTTCGAGGACGCCTTCGTTCACCGTCACCGTGGCGGAGAAGTCGTTCGCCGCGCCGAGCGTCAGCGTCGAAAGGCCGGACTTCTCGAGGCCGACGCCTTCGATCGGGCCGTTCAGGGCCAGCGGACCGTCCGTCGCGACCGGCAGGACCGCGTCGACCACGAGGGCGGCGTTGACGACGTTCGCCGAATCGGCGGCGACATCGATGCGCGCCAGGCCGGGTTCGCCGGCCAGATAGAGCGGGCCGCCGGAAAGCGCGTAGTCGTGCCCGGCGAAGGCGAGCGCGCCGGCGACCGCGTCCGCGCCGAGCGCGACCGACGTCCCGGCGGGCGTCCCCGTGAACGACGCCAGGCTGTCCGCCGTCGGCGCGCCGTTGTCCCAGTTCGCGTCGGTTCCCCAGATGCCGGAGCCCGTCCAGACCGTGGTCCCGAGCGGCGCGTTGGTCCTGACGCCGGCCCTGACCGTCGTCTTGCCGGTGCCCGGATCGTAGGTCGCTTCAAGCGCGCCGTGCGTTCCGTCCGCAAGCGTGTTCTCGAAGATCGCCTGCCGGAGCGCGCGCTTGGAAGCGAAGTCGAGTTCCCCGTCGATCACGAGGAAGTCCTCCAGCTGGTCGGGCGTCGGGACGGTCGCAAAGCGGATGCGGAGGCCGCCGAGCGCGACCGGGCCCGAAACGGCGACCGTCGTGACGGCGGGATCGACGGCGAGCGTCGCGTTGGAGACGACGAGCGACGACAGCGCGACCGACGGGACGGAGCCGAAGGAGAACGTCGCGCCGTTCGTGACGGTCAGTCCCGTCGCGAACGACGTCGCGGCGTTGCCGAGCTCCATCGTCCCGCCGTCCACGACCGTCTTCGCCACGGCGTAGCTCGCGGCCGAATAGGTCAGCGTCCCGCGGCCCGTCTTGCGGAAGAGGCCGGATTCGCCGGCGGCGTCCGAGAAATCCTGCGTCACGGGGACGCTGAAGGAATCGGTGTCGAGCGTGAGGCCGCGCGGGCCGAGCGTCGCGGTGGTGATGGACTCCATGAAGTTGTTGGACCCGGCGAGGGTGGCCTTCGGCTTGACCGTGCCGCCGTCGGCGTGGAAGACGGACGTCCCCGCGCCGCCCGAGATCTTCTTGGCGCGCAGTTCGCCGCCCGTGAGCGTCATCTCCGCCCGGACCGGCGAATTGTTGGCCAGCTTGATGGCGTTCTGCGCGCCGGAGTGTGGTGCGCACAGGTCGATCAGACCGCCGGACTGGCGGAAGGTGTTCACGGTCGAGCCGCCGCAGCCGACGATGAATCCGGGGCCATAGTGGGTGCCGGCCGTCATCTCGAAGTGTCCGGCGCCGCCCGATTCGCCCAGATACACGTCGTGCCGGATCACGGCGTTCGTGTGGATCCACGTGCCGCCCGTGACGCGGATCGCGCCCTCGCCGGTGGTGCCGCTCCCGCTCGCGCCGACGCGGACGGTCTGGGCGTCCCCGGCGCGGAGGCGGAGCGTTCCGCCGGCGACCTCGACCGTTCCCGTCCCCTTGTAGCCGAGCCGGAAGGCGTTGCCGTCCGCCATCGCGTAGACGACGTCCGCGCCGCGGTCGACAACCAGCCGCCCGTCCGTCTTGGCATACCAGCCGTTCCGGATGCCGGAGAGCTGATGTTGCCCGCCGTTCAGGCGCACTTCGGCGGGTGCCACGTCGGACCCGTGGTTTTCGGCCATGTCGTCGTTCCAGGCGACCTGGAGGAACAGGTTCGTGAGCGCGCAGTCGTCGAGCGTCATCTTGGTGCCGCGGTTCACGTTGAGCGTCTTGGGCGACGCCGCGACGAACGACGAATTCCGGGCGTCGATCTGCGAGCTGTAGATGGTCGTCTCCGTCTGGGGGGAGCCGAAACGGACGTTCGAGCCGTCGAAGTCGAAACGCAGGTCGAAGGTTCCCCACACGTTGTTGCGGATTTCGGTGTAGGCTCCGACGTTGAACTTGCCGTTCATCGTCCAGTCCGAATCCTTCATCCGCCAGTCGAGGTGGCATTCGTTGCTGCCCCAGCCGGCGATCGCGACTTCGCCGTCGTTCGTCAGCGTCGCGCGGTCGAAGTTGGCGAAGAACACGCCGCCCGAGCCGTCGTAGTGGAGGAGGCGGGACTCTCCGGAGACGTTCACGACCGCGCCGTTCGTCGCCGTGAACGTCACGTCGCTGTCCGCGATCCGGGCCGCCGACGCCGAATTGACGACAAGCGCGCCGAGGTCGAGCCGGGCGCCGTTGCGCACGATGAACTCGGCGTGGGTTTCGCCGTATTGCGGCTTGATCGTGAGCTGGGAGACGGCCGCCGCGTTCGTCGCACCGTTCGCGCCGTCGAGCCACGGCCCGTAGGTTCCGTCCGCATTGAGCAGGACGGTTCCCGGCGTTGTGTAGTGGTCAAGATACCACTGGCCGAAGTCCATCGACGAGCCGGGGAACGTGTAGTCGGCCTTCGCCGTTGCCGGCGCCATCGCGAGGGCCGTCGCCGCGGCGGTCGCGCGGGCGAGAAGGGTTCCGAGTCGTGTTTTCATCCGTGGGGTCCTTTCGGGGTTGGGATGGTTTGGATGGTTCGGATGGTCCGAGGGGCGAAAGGCGGGACGGGGGCCGTCCGGGGCCTTCCCGCTCCGTCCGAGGCCCATCCTTGCAAAAAACCGCCCCAAATGTCAACAACAATCGGCGTCTGTAGGCAAAAGTGGGCAAAGCAAAAGTGGCGCCGCGCGCCGGGGCGTCTCGCAAAGGGCGGGCGGTGTCAGAACGTCTCGCCCTTCTTCCAGGCCGCGCCGAGTTCGAGTCCGAGGGGGCGTTCGCCGGTCCGAAGATAGCGGAGGATGGCGGCGGCGGCGGCGCGGCCGTGGGCCACGGGGTCGATCTCGAGGCGCGTGAGCGGCTTGTGCCAGATCGGGCCGAGGCCCCGGTTGGCGTGGGTGGCCACCTTGACGTCCTCCGGCACGCGGATGTCCGCCGCGTCGAGCGCGGCGAGCGCCCCCTGCGCGAGATAGTCGTCCGTGAAGAGGAACAGGTCGGGGAGGCGCCGCTCCGCGACGAGTCGGCGCATCAGCGACAGCGACGCCTGCGCCACGGCGGCGGGCGATGATTCGCGCCCGACGCGGACGGTTTCCGCCGCGATCCCGGCCTCCGCCAGCGGACGGGCGGCGTCGTAGGAGCCCGGGTCGTACCGGAACTGGACCACCCGCCGTACCCCCTGCCGGACGCATTCGCGAACGAGTTCGGACAGGGCCCCGCCGAAACGCGTTCCGATGCTCCCGACGCACGTCGCCGCCTGGCGGGCCGCAAGCGGCGCCTTGGCGCTGTCCAGCAGCAGGAAGGGATGGCCGGACGCGGCGGCGAGGCGGCAGGCCTCCGCCCCGCCGTCGATCAGGACGACGAGGGCCCACCGTTCCTTGAGGAGCGCCTCGAAGCGGCCGCACGCCGGCGCCTCGCTGCGCCCCCAGGCGTTCACGGCGAACGGCTTGTATCCCTTGGCCGTGAGCCGGGCGTCGAGAACGGACGTGAGCCCCGCGCAGTAGTAGCTGAAGCCCGTCTGGCGGACGTAGAGCAGGACGCGGTCGTTCGCGCCGGCGTCCTCGCCGCGGTGCACCACCACGAACCCGACGCCGCGCACGGGGCGCGCCCAGCCGCCGGCGGCGAGGCGCTCGAGGGCGTGGCGGGGCGCCTTGACGCCCGTGCCGCAGGCCGCCGCCCATTCGTGGATGGTCGGCAGGACGGCGCCCGGCCGGAGCTTCCGGCGGACGATGGCGTCCTGGATCGCCGACGCCAGCTGCAGCGACAGCGGGGCGCCGCCCTTCGCGTCCGCGCGGAAGGAAACCCCGCGCAGCGAGATCGTCCGCCCGTCCCACGCCGAGACGTCCCGATTGCCGTTCTTTCCGTGCGATTTCATCGTGTTGCCATGCCGTGAAGCCGCCTCAAAGCCGCTCGTAGCGGGGGAGGCGGGAGAGCGGGACGGTTTCGGGCGCTTCGTCGAGCGTCCCCGGGACGAATTCGGACAGGACGATTTCGTTGTCGAGCATGAACCGCCGCGAGGCGAGCAGGTGGAAACGGGGGATTGTTCGGATTTCGCCCATCTTCAACCTAGGATGAAACGTTCTCCGCCGCGAGGCGGGTGAAGGCTCCGCGGGTGAGGAGCGCCACGCGGCGCGCCCGGACGCCGCGGATCGTGATGTCCGCCATGTCCTCCGGCACGGCGGGCGGTGTGGCGTAGGCATGGTCGTCGCCGATGTTTACGCCGCGGTGCGTGTAGCCGTCCATGTAGGTCTTGCCGTCGGACGTGTCGCGGACGTCTTCGACGAGCACCCGGCGGACGCGACCGCCGCCCTGCGCGAGGAGGCGCACGAGGGAGCAGCAGGACGCGGCGTGGACGCGCCGCACGGCGATGTCGCGGATTTCGAGCGGCGTTCCCTCGGGGAGAAACGTCCGCTCCAGCGCGCCCGGAAGGCACGTGATGGCGACGGTGTCGTCCTCCGTGAATCCGGAGACATCCTCGATCGCGATGTCGTGGCATCCGGCCCGGATGTCGATTCCGTCGGCGTTCTTCACGCGGATTTCGGCGTAACGGTCGAGCCGTATGCAAGGCAGGAGTTCGCCTTCGGGCGTGACGGACGTGTGGTCCGCCAGAAAGGAGAGGCGCCGGAGCGATCCGTCGGAGCACCCGATGAACGTGAGCGCCCACCAGCGCTGGTTTTGGCAATGGACGCCCTCGACGCGAAAGCCGCGGACATTGGTGAAGAGCGCAAGCGAGTTCACCCAGATCGGCGGGCGTCCGTCACGCCCCGCGTTTTTCTCGTGGAGTCCGTTCCACTCGCCGCCGTCGAGCGTGGCCGGCGCGCCGTCGGCGCCGGGAAAGCCGAGAATGGCGACGTTTTCCGCGCCGTCGGCCCGGAAGAGGTTGCAGAACGTCCCGGCCGCCTGCACGAGGTGCGCCCCGCGAAGTTCAAGCGTGAATCCCGACGGCAGGTCGATCGTTTTGCCGACGACATGGCGACCGGTCACGACAAGCCGCCGCGGCAGTTCCGACGTGTCGGCGCCCACCTGCTGCGCGAAGCGGAGAAGGGATGGCGGCACGGAAGTGGGAATGTCGGAGATTTGCCTATCTGGAAATTGAAAGGAATTGAGTTTCATGGGCTGTGTTCAGGGTTTGCCGTAGAATTCTACCCAATGCCCCCGCACGTGTCAAAAACACGGCTTCGACGCTTCGAAGAGGCGCCTATCGCACGACGAGGATGAAGGCGGCGGGATAGGCGGCGAGTTTCACCGCGACCTTCCCGGAGAGCGAGGCGGTGGAAGCGGCCTTGAGCGGAACGGTCGCCCCGGTCGCGGAATCCGGATAGAGGACGAGGGTCGCGCCGGTCTTGTCGAGCGTCAGGCCGAGGCGGCCGAGCTGCGCGATCAGATGGTCGGCCATCCGGACGGCGGCGGCGAGGCAGTCGGCGTCCATGCAAAGCGCCCTCAAAGCCGCTCGTAGCGGGGGAGGCGGGAGAGCGGGACGTTTTCGAGGCGGAGCGCGGCGGGGCCGTCGTGGACGGCGCCGAGGTCGTCGCGCCAGCGGCCGGCGGGCAGCTCGATGGTCTTGGCGCCGTCGGGCGAGAGGACCGGCGCGACGAGCCAGCGGCTCCCGAGCATGAACTGCTGCATCGGCCGCGCGAAGCCCTGTCCGGGGAACTCGTACTCCATCGCGCGGACGATCGGCTCGCCGGTCTTCGACGCGTGCCGGGCGCATTCGAGGATGTAGGGCGCGAAGGCGACGTGCAGGTCCGCGAACGACCGGCACAGCGCGATGCCCTCCGGCGAGAGATGGCGCCACGGCGCGGGCGAGAACTGCATCATGGGCATCAGCGCCTGCAGCGCGGCCGAGCGGACGAAGAGCGTCTCGTCGATTTCGCGGCGGACGAACGAGGTTTCCAGACCTCCGCCCACCATGTCGGCGAGCGAATACGGGGCGCCGAGGAGTCCGGCGGCGACGATCTGCGGGATGATGGTGTCCTGCCCGCTCGGCCCGGTCCAGGCGTGGGCGCGGTCGTTGAGGCGCGTGACGAGCGGCAGGCCGCCGCACTTCCAGCTCACGCGGATCTCGTGGTAGGGGAACTCGCGCGCGGCGAGCTCCGCGTAGAGGCGCGTGTAGTCGACCGGCTCGGCCGTCTCGTCGTGGAAGCGGCAGTCCTCGACGAACATCGCGGGGTCGCCCGCGTCGAACTTGAACCCGGCGATGCCGTACGCGGCCGCGAAGTCCTTCAGGGTCTTCGCGTAGAAGGCGGCGGCCTCGGGCTTCGTGAGGTCGTAGATCGCGCTGATGCCGCTCCACCAGCGCACGACCGCGGCGGCCTTGCTGCCCGGCGCCTTGCGGTAGGCCAGGTAGTCGAGGCAGCGGTGGATTTCGTGGTAGCGCAGGCGCTTGTATTCGCGGCTGTCGGGCGAGACGAAGTGGGCGGTCCAGATGAGCGGCGTCCAGCCGTGCGAACGGATGCGGTCGAAGAGGCCGTGCGGGTCCGGGAAGTCCTTCTCGTAGAACTCGTAGGAGCCCTGGTGCGAGAGCCAGCCGCCGTCCATCATGTAGACGCCGCAGGGGAAGCCGCTCGCGGCCAGTTCGGCGGTGTAGTCGTCCGCCGCCTTCTGGTCCATGCCGTGGAGGAAGATCTCGATCCAGTTGTTCCACTGGGGAAGCGAGAAGAAGACGTCCGGCGGCGTCCGTCCGTCGAAGCGCATGTGGGCCTTGGCGGCGGCGAGATAGGCGTCGCGGAGCGTGTCGCCGGCCCGGACGGGCGCGATCTCCTCCACGTCGGAGTCGAGCAGGAGGTGTCCGCCCTTGAACTCGTAGCCGAAGGGCTTCTCGCTCCAGACGTAGCGGCCGCGCGACGAGACGAGCAGCGGCGACGACGTGCTTCCGTGCGTGCGCAGGTCGATGCGGGGCGAGTCGCCGTCGCCGTAGGGCTGGTTTTGGCCGTCGCCGCCGCCGCCGCCCCACCAGCGTTCGCCGTCGAGGAGGGGAATGTCGGAAAGGTAGGTTTTCATGGTGTTGCTCCCTCGCGCATGCCCGCCCGGGCCGTCGCGCGCATGCTTGCTATCATGGCCATCAAGGATACCACGGCGCCGGCCCGGGCGCAATCCTCGACACGGCGCCGGGCGCATCTCCGTTTCCGGCCATCCCCCGCAATCCCTGAACTTCCCAAGGGAAGGTTTCCGGGGGGCTCAGGCGGATGGCGGGCGAGTCCTGTTCCTTGAAGCGGCCGAGCGCA
>Ga0310691_10002065_pt1 | contig 28101 bp, 26 predicted proteins | sample 176DNAGHGlowgp2_FD_203887 | JGI IMG/M metagenome (GOLD analysis project Ga0310691, IMG submission 203887) | Sheep rumen microbial communities from Palmerston North, Manawatu-Wanganui, New Zealand - 1766 DNA GHGlow gp2 (v2) (version 2) | ecosystem: Host-associated > Mammals > Digestive system >... | reverse complement strand
CTTTGATATTTTTCCGCGGAGAATTTTTGGAGAGACTTTTTTACCAGATCTATTGATATTTGGACCTCTTTGAAAGGGGTGCGGGGCTGTGATTACGGGTGTGGCCATTTTTCAGTGGTTTTGACATCTCCCGCTCCTTTCGATGGTCATATTCGTATGCCAGGCACCCCGTTCAAAGGGGCCCGAAAGTGTGGCAAAACTCGACAAAAGTACATAACAAGATCGGGCAAGTGGAGGTGAAGATCACATGCCTAAGATTAAACCCGTTGAAACTCCTACCGAAAGACGAGAGCCTCCTGCTTTTACAGTCGAGGGACGGTTCGATCAGCTGGTTTCTTTGGCTGTGGATCTTGCGGAGGAGCGGTTGAGAGATAAATCGGCAAGCAATCAGCTGATTTCGGAGATCATTCGATACGGATCCCAGAAGGAAAAGCTGACTCGAGAGAAAATACAGATGGAAACCCAGATGCTGGCTGCAAAGGCTGACGCTCTGAGAGCCCAGGAGACTTCGGCGCAGCTTCTGCAGGAGGCCATGAAGGCCATGACTGAGTATTCCCCGACGAGAGATGACGAAGAAGAGGACTATGACGATGAAGACGAAGATTATTAAGAGATATTCTGAGTTGATTCGTCTTCCCACCGCAGAAGAGCGGTTCCATTACCTCAAACTCCCTGGAACCATTGGGGAATCCACATTCGGATTCAGCCGATACCTCAACCAATCATTCTACATGTCAAAGGAATGGCGTAAGTTCCGCCGAGAAATGATATTGCGGGACAACGGATGCGACATGGCACTGCCTGACAGGGAAATACCCAAGGGCGGAAAGCTCATACTGCATCACATCAATCCTTTGACTATGGAAGACATCGAGGAACAGGGAGAAGCTCTGTTTGATCCCGAGAATGTAGTCTGTGTCTCTGATCGAACGCATAATGCAATTCACTACGGCGACATATCACTTCTGGCATCAGGACCGATTACTCGCCGACCCAATGACACCTGTCCATGGAAGCAGTAAGTGAGGTGAAAGACAATGGAGGAAAGTATACTGAACACGATAAAGAAGATGCTCGGGCCGGATGACAGTTATGACGTATTCGACACGGACATCATCGTTCATATCAACACCGCCCTGTCGACCCTCGCTCAGCTTGGGGTGGGGCCGAGAAAGGGTTTTCGGATTACCGGTCCGGACGAGAAGTGGACTGACTTCATTACCGACGGCTCTGTCGATTTAGAAGGCATCAAGTCCTACATCTACATGAAAGTCAAAATGATTTTCGATCCGCCGGCCAATTCATTTGTGATGAAGGCTATGGAGGAGAGCTGCAAGGAGCTTGAATGGCGGCTAAATGTCGCTGTCGATCCCGGACAATACCGGGCTTGACCAATATGGTAAACCGTGCTATAATCTTTCCATAATATTTTAGGAGGGATTATCCAATGAAGAAGGTTTTGTGTTGGCTGGTTATTCTAACGATCATTGGGACTATCGCATTGGCTGATACGTCGGGTATTTTTGAGACAATTAAAAAAATGCCCGATAAAGATCTGATCACAACAAGGGATCTGCTTCAGGCAGAAGTAATAGCGAGAGGTCTTGAATCGGATAATAAACCAGGAACGTTTTCTCCATGGTATGATTATGGCCTTGGAAAAATACTACCAAGTCCTACTTTGTTCCTTGGGCATGCCTATGCAAGAGATGGAGAGTTCATGAATTCTGATTTCGCTTTCATGGAAAGCGTCGGAATTATGACAAGCGAAGAATTTGACAAATATGCAAGTTTCCTGATTGAGTGCGGTTTCAAAAATAACGTTGACCGTTTTTTAGACTGTTTTAGCGCAGAGAATAGTGATGGCGTAGAAGTTGTGGCATATCTGACAAACGGAATAATGACCATAACATGCCAGAGCTAACATCTATCGCTATCCCAACCCTCTCTTCGGAGAGGGCTTTTTTTATGCCCAAAATTCATCCAAAGTGAGGTGATCTGCAAATGGGCGAATACTACGTTGCCGGGTTGCCTTGCTCAGATGAGCTTTATCACCACGGCATACTTGGCCAGAAGTGGGGCGTTAGGCGATACCAGAACAAAGACGGAAGCCTTACAACCGCTGGCCGAGCACGATACAATGTCGGTGAAACCAAGGGCGCTCGGACAAAGCGCGCGGTCAAAGAGGCCGCAAAGAACGCATCCGCTTATGTGAAAAGGCGGACGAAAATGAAGCACCCTTCGCTTATGACCGACGAAGAGTTGCGGAACTATACGCAGCGTCTGATAGCCGAGAAGAACTACTCGGATGCACTGGCAAGGGCCCAGTCTTCCACCGGCTTCGGAAGGGCTGAAAAGTTTGTTGGAGATATCGTGACCGCCATTCCAAAGGCAGCTGCCAAGACAGTTGCAAATATTCCTCAGGGCGTTATGGATATTGCCAATCGAGGTGTCAACACGCTCGCTGATGCTGGTTTCCAGCGTATTGCTAACCAGATCAGAAAGACCAGCAGCGAACGCATGCTTGAGAAGCTCCAGCGTGAACAGAAGATTCAGGGCATCCAGGAGGAAATGGATGACTTTGACAATAATCAGGCTCAGAGAAAAGAGCTGAAGAATCTGCAGCGAGAACTGGATTTGAGGAATGCCCGGGACAAGCTTGACGATTCCAATGATGCCATCCAGAAGCAGATCGACATGTTGAGTAAGCAGAAACAGCTGAAGGATCTGCAGAAGGCACTTGATCCGAGCAAGAATGGAAATGCTATCGCTGCGGCAATGAGAACGATCAGCGATCCGACCGCAACCGCGAGCCAGATCAAGGACGCGCAATCTCTTCTTCAGGCTTATAAAAAAGGTCGAGAGACCATTGATAAGATTCTCAAGGAGAACGAAGGAAAACCTATTCCTCAGATTAGTCGGGATGAATATGTGTCGCCCAATGTTGGAGACTATGACGTTACCAGACCGGCATCACCTCGTTCCTTCCGGCCAATTCAAAATGCTGAATCGCCTACACCGCAGCCTGTTTCACGGCCAGAGTCTGAATCGCCTACACCGCAGCCTGTTTCACGGCCAGAGTCTGAGTCTCCTAAGTTGGTATGGACACAGCCTTCAACTGAACGCTGGTTCCCAACAAGGTATGGGCGGCATGAATACCGTTCTGAGTTCCCGACACCTTCGATTGAAGAGCAGGCTGAATTGCAGCGAAGGCAAGAAGAAGCAGCCAGGCGTCAGCAAGAGGCTATGGCTGATGCTCAAGACCTGGATGAGTATTACTGGCTGATTCGCAGGTATTAACGATTGAGAGGATAAAAAGATGTCACTATCCAATACAGCGGTTCCGATTTACTATGGAAGATTCCGGGACGCCGTATTGGCCGGCGAGATCCCGGTAAATCAGTACATCGACATGGAGATGCAGCGTATTGACAAGCTTATCGAGAACCCAGGCGTGTTCTACGATGACAAGGCAATCAATGGCTACATCGCATTCTGTGAGAAAGAATTGACCCTGACGGACGGCTCAGAGTTGCGATTGCTCGACTCATTCAAGTTGTGGGCCGAGCAGCTTCTGGGCTGGTACTATTATGTTGAGCGCGACATATATGTCAAGGGGAAGAAGAATAAAAAAGGCAGAACAGTCAAAAGACTTATCAAGAAAAGACTAACCAATAAACAGATTCTGATCGTTGGTCGAGGCGCTGCCAAGTCTATGTACGCTTCATCAATCCAGGGTTATTTCCTTGTGATGGATCCGGCTACGACGCAGCAGATCACGACAGCGCCTACAATGAAACAGGCCGAAGAGGTTCTCTCTCCGCTCAGGACCGCGATTGTCCGTTCGAGAGGGCCACTGTTCAAGTTTCTTACAGAGAGTTCTATACGAACGTCGAGGCATTCGTCTGTTTCGCAGGCTCTGTTACAGTCTACCAAGAAGGGCATCGAGAACAAGGTTACAAACTCTATACTGGAAATCAAGCCCATGGAAGTGGACAAGCTTCAGGGCTTGCGCTGCAAAGTCGCCAGTGTGGACGAGTGGCTTTCAGGTGACATACGTGAGGACCCGATCGGCGCAATCGAGCAATCCGGCGCAAAAGGTCTCATCGAGGATTACGTCATCATCGCAATCAGTTCCGAGGGTACTGTACGCAATGCGGTGGGCGATACAATCAAAATGGAAATGGTGGACATTCTTCGGGGCAAGTACGACAACCCACACGTCTCGATCTGGTACTATAGACTGGACGATGAGAAGGAAGTGGCCGATCCCGATATGTGGGTTAAAGCGAACCCCAACATCGGCCAAACCGTTTCTTACGAGACCTATCAGCTTGAAGTCGAGCGAGCCGAGCACGTCCCGGCCGCAAAGAACGACATTCTTGCAAAGCGTTTCGGTATTCCAACAGAAGGTTTCACGTATTTCTTCACTTACGAAGAGACACTTCCCCAGGCCAGAAAGCTGGATTATTGGGGAATGCCTTGTTCTCTTGGTGCCGACCTTTCAATGGGCGACGACTTCTGCGCGTTTGCGTTCCTATTTCCGCTTCCAGACGGTTCGTTTGGAATCAAGACAAGATGCTACATCACAATGCTCACTTATCAAAAGCTCATACGCGCCATGCGAATGAAGTATGATGAGTTTATTGCGGAAGGCAGTTTGATCGTCATGGAAGGCAGTGTGCTTGACATGATCGAGGTTTATGAGGACCTCGACAGGCATATCATGGAGAAGGAATACGACGTTCGATCGTTCGGCTTTGACCCATACAATGCTAAGGCCTTTGTTGAGCGCTGGATTCAGGAAAACGACCCTGGTGAGAATTACATCGAGAAGGTTCCCCAGGGCGCTCGAACGGAATCGGTGCCTCTGGGTGAACTGAAGAAGCTCTCTGAGAGCGAGATGCTTCTGTTCGACCAGGAGCTGATGTCTTTCTGCATGGGCAACTGCATCGCACTCATCGACACCAACGGAAACAGAAAACTGTATAAAAAGAGAAGCGATCAAAAGATCGACAGCGTAGCCGCCACTATGGACGCTTACATTGCATACAAGCTTCATAAGGACGAGTACGTTTAAACCTATTCCTCAAACGGAGGTGCATGAACGTGGGAAGATACTACGTCGCTGGCATTCCATTTGATAGCGAAAACAGCCTTAAGCACTACGGTGTTAAGGGCATGGAGTGGAACAAGCACAAGTTCGGCATTGATGCCGACGATCGCTACATCAAATGGCTGAAGAACGCCGGCCAGAACATTGGCAGGTTTGCCAATAATGCCGCTCAAGATGTGGCCAAGGGTGCCACCGCTGCGGCGAAGACTGTTGGTTCTGCCGTAAATAAGGGCGCAAACTTTGTCACCGGCAACCAGAATCGATATGAATTCCATAACCAGTCTGGCGCTGCGCGAATGATGCGAAATCCAGAACAGGCTCAGGCACGTGCAAAGCTAAACTATGAAGCGAAGCAAGCTAAAACACTTCCTGGTATTGCAAATGCTGCCACGCAGAACGCAAGGAAAACTATTGGCACAGCGGCCGGCAACGCAAAGGACTGGACCACTCAGGCAGCAAAAAACGCTGGAAACTGGGCTGGAGAAGCCGCCAAGAAGGCTGCGGATGTCGCTTTGTGGCCCGCTACTCGTGAAGGTGTTGCCGATGCAGCTCGGAATGTAGGCAATGCTGTGTCCGGAGCTGCTCAGAATGTCGGTAACACCGTATCCGGTGCAGCTAACAAAGCCGTTGAAGGTGCTAAGGGCTTCCTCGACAGCGCCGGCCAGTGGGTTAGCGGCGCTGCGAATAACGCCAAGAATGCTGCTACCAAGGCTGCCTCCGACGCAACCAAAGGCGCTTCCGGTTTCCTCAACAGCGCCGGCCAGTGGATCAGCAATGCTGCGGGTAATGTGAAGAATGCCGCTCAGAATGCCGGTAATGCAGTTGGAGAGGCGGCTAAGGCTGTAGGTGATACCGTCGGTCGGACAGCACAAGATGTTGGCGGGGCTGTTCAAAATGCCGCCCAGAACGTCGGCAATACCGTCGACCAGGCTGCCGAGCAGGCACGTGGCGGAATCGGCGGTTTCTTTGACCGCGTTGGTAATGCTGTTGGCGGAGCCGCTAACGCTGTTGGAGATTGGGCTGGCAATGCGGCCAAAGATGTTGGAAACGCTGCAAGAGGAGCTGCGAATGCCGTAGGCGACTGGGCTGGAAACGTAGCGCAGAATGTCGGTGGAGCGGTTCAAAATGCTGGCAATTTGGTTGGTGAGCAGGCTCGGAATGCCGGCGGAACTGTGACCGATACTGCTCAGAACATTGGTAATGCCGTTGGCCAGGCCGCCCAGAACGTCGGTGAGTTCATTACCGGAAGAAATGCCAATGAAAATCTTGAGCGCCTCTATGCTGAGAACATCGCTAATGGCGGTAACGGCATGAGCCCCGAACTTGATGCAGCTCGTGCTCAGTACAATCGGACTCTTCCGGGAATGGCTGAATGGGCACGTGATAACCTTCGTGAGAATGTAGGTTATGAAGTCGAGGATGCCGCACGTAATGCTGGAAATTGGATCGGAGATCAGGCAAAGAACGTAGGTCAGGCAGTCTCCGGTGCGGCTGGAAATGCGGTTGACTGGGCTCGCAACGCCGCTGGCAATGTGGCTGACTGGGCTGGTCAGGCTGCGCAGAATGTGGGGAATTTCGTCGGCGAGCTGGCGAATCCTCATTATCAGCTCAACGGTCAGCAGATGTTGGACGACTACCGACAGTATCTGAATGAGCATCCTGAGAATCTCCAGAGCCCGCGGCACGCCGATTGGCTCAGGGAGCAGGTCAAGAACGATCCGCAGCTTCGAGCGTACTATGAGCAGTACATGAAACACTCCGCCCTCTCCGATAAGCCCGACGGCGTATCCGATGCTTTCTGGGAGAAGTTCACCGCGGATGGCGGGACCAGAGAAGAGTACGAACGCGACTGGCGTTAAATCAAAATAACTGTAGGTGATCCATAATGCCAAAATTCATTGACAGGCTGCAACACGCCTGGAATGCGTTTCGGGGGAGAGACCGTCCCTCGAGCAAGGAGTTAGGGTCTGGCAGTTATTACCGTCCGGATCGCAGAGTCAGCGTACTTCGAGGCAATGACAAATCCATCGTCACATCGGTCATAAATCGAATTTCGGTGGACGTTGCGTCTGTCAATATCCTGCATGCAAGGGTGGACAGCAATGGGAACTATGTGGACACCATCAAAGACAGTTTGAATGATTGCCTGACCCTGGAGGCCAACATTGACCAAACGGGCCAGGCTTTCTTTATCGATCTGGCTTCCACAATGCTTTCCGGAGGTTGCGTTGCCGCGGTTCCGATCGATACGTCAATCGACCCAAACACTTCATCGAGCTATGAGATAGAATCGATCCGCGTTGGGGTTGTCACCCAATGGTTTCCCAACTATGTGCAGGTCAATGTTTACAACCAGTTGACTGGATTGAGGGAGGAGATCGTCGTGCCCAAGCGGCAGGTGGCGATCATCCAGAACCCCTTCTACGATGTGATGAACGAGCCCAACTCGACATTGCAACGTCTAATCCGCAAACTAAGTCTGCTGGATTCCGTTGACGAACAGGTGAGCGCCGGGAAGCTGGATATGATCATTCAGTTGCCCTATACGATTCGGTCAGAGGCCAGGCGAGAACAGGCCGAGCAACGCAGGAAAGACATAGAAATGCAACTGCGAGACTCGAAGTATGGAATCGCCTACACCGACGCAACCGAAAAGATCACTCAGCTGAACCGCCCTCTGGAAAACAACCTGCTGAACCAGATCGAGTATCTCACAAACCAGCTCTACAGTCAGCTTGGCATCACGCCGGAAATCCTGAACGGAACGGCGAACGAGGAGACCATGCTGAACTATTTCAACCGAACCGTCGAGCCCATCCTGACCGCCATCGCCGATGAATTCAAACGAAAGTTCCTCACCAAGACTGCCCGAACTCAGGGGCAGTCGATTTTGTTTATCCGGAATCCGTTCAAGCTTGTGCCGCTCAGCAAGATCGCTGAGATCGTGGACAAGTTCACGGCCAACGAGATTCTTACTTCCAACGAAATCCGAGGAATTATCGGGTATCGGCCCGTTGACGGTGATCGTGCCAATCAGCTAATCAACAAGAACATCAATCCTCTTGAGCTGCAGGGAGCAGAAGATCCCACTCTGGCACTGCCCGACGGAAATCAAAATGAGACCTACTTTGTAGACGATCAGGCCGGTGGTTCCGTCATGGACCGTATTGGCAATATGACGGAATCGGAATTCAACGCCATGATCATGCAACAGCAGGGTCCGCCTGATTAAAAATGGAGGTAACAATCATGGCCGAAAGATACGATTTCGGCGGATACGCTACCAAAAACGACCTCAAGTGTGCCGACGGAAGGACCATTCGCCGCAACGCCTTCAAGGAATGCGACGGTATTACGGTCCCGCTTGTCTGGCAGCATGAGCACGACGACCCCTCCAAGGTTCTCGGCCATGCACTGCTTGAGAATCGTGATGATGGCGTATACGCATACTGCAAATTCAACAACACCAAGGCTGGCCAGACTGCCAAGGAGCTTGTCATGCACAAGGACATTAAATCTATGTCCATCTATGCGAACAAGCTGATTCAGAAAGCCAGCGACGTGGTTCATGGTGTGATCCGCGAGGTCAGCCTGGTTCTGGCCGGCGCTAATCCCGGTGCCGTGATCCGCGATCTGTCCTTTGAGCATTTCGATGATGAGGACAGTGAGTTCGAAGCCTGGATCCATAATGACGAGAACATCGTCCTGGCGCATTCTGCCATTCCTGAAGCGGCTCCTATTCCCGCTCCCGTGCAGATGCCTCAGTATGCTCCCAGCTATATTCCTGCTGCGGCTCCCATTTCCAATCAGATGCCGTCGGCCAACCATCTGGCCCATGCCACTGCAACGGCACCTGCTCCGCAGAAGGAAAGGACCATGGAAGATGTCATGAACAGCATGGACGAAAGTCAGAAGAACCTCTTGTTCTACTGCGTCCAGGAAGCACTCAAACAGGGCGCTCAGGAAAATGAAACTCAGCCTGAGGACGCCAACAAGGAGGAAGAAGATATGTCTCACAATCTTTTCGAAAACCAGGGCACCAACAACTCCATTCTGATCCATGATGCCCTGAACACCGTTCTGGAGGACGGCAAGAAGTACGGCTCTCTGAAGGAGTCCTACGAGCATCACCTGAGCGAGGGCGTTCTGGCTCATATCGATACCGACGGTATGGAGACTTCCCAGGACAAGCAGAACTATTTCGTGAATGACCCCAGCTTCCTGTTCCCCGAGGCCAAGGCGCTGAACAATCCGCCCGAGTGGATCAAGCGCGACATGGACTGGGTCGACGAGGTCATGGGCAAGACCCATCACACGCCCTACTCCCGCATCAAGAGCGTCTTCGCTGACATTACCGAGGACGAAGCCCGCGCGAAGGGCTACCTCAAGGGCAAGCCGAAGCTCGAGGAGGTCTTCACTCTGCTGAAGCGCACCACCACGCCCCAGACCGTGTACAAGAAGCAGAAGCTGGACCGGGATGACATCCTGGACATCACCGATTTCGACGTGGTCGCCTGGATCAAGTCCGAGATGCGGATGATGCTGAATGAGGAAATCGCCCGCGCCATCCTGATCGGCGACGGCCGTAATCCCATGAGCGACGACAAGATCTCTGAGGACCACGTGCGCCCCATCGCCACTGACAAGCCGCTGTTCACCATTCAGCAGACCGTGACCGTCGGCGCTTCCGAAGAGGCCACCGCCAAGAACTTCATGAAGGCCTGCCTGCGCGCCCGCAAGGACTACAAGGGCTCCGGCAATCCCACCCTGTTCACCACCGAAGAGGTTCTGACCTCCATGCTGCTGATCGAGGACGGCATCGGCCACATGATGTATCGCACCGAGGCTGAACTGGCCACCGCGCTGCGCGTGAAGAAGATCGTCACCGTTCCCGTGATGGAAGGCCAGAAGCTGGATAACGATGCCAACGAGCTGCTGGGCATCATCGTCAACCTGCAGGACTACAATGTGGGCGCTGACAAGGGCGGCGAGATCAACATGTTCGATGACTTCGATATCGACTACAACCGGCAGAAGTACCTGATTGAGACTCGCATCTCCGGCGCTCTGATCAAGCCCTACTCTGCCATCGTGCTGAAGAAGCCTGTTTCTGCTTAATCCCAGAGTTAGTCGGGACTAAATCAAAATGGGAGTGATGTAACGCATGGCGAAGTTTTACGGAGCAGTTGGATATGTTGAGCCCAAGGAAACCGGGCTCGATATTCATACAAACGTGCCTGTGGAGCATATGTACAGGGGAGATGTTGAGGAAAATGCCAGGCGTCTGGAAAACGGCGAAGGCGTAAATGACGACGTCAAGATCAGCAATCGCGTCAGCATCGTCGCAGATGCCTATGCCTATCAACATATGCATGCCCTGCGTTATGTCAAATGGATGGGGGTTGCCTGGAAAGCCACATCAGTGGTTGCCAAGCGCCCCCGTTTGATTATTACGCTTGGAGGTGTATACAACGGTGAAATCGCGAGCAATCCTTAGTGAAAAGCTGCATGAACTGTGCGAGCATGTATACTTTCAGCCTCCAACAGGGTATATGCTGCTGTACCCCTGCATTATCTATGAGTTCACTGGCATCGAGAAACGGCCTGCCGACAATATGGGATACACCACGTATGGCGTCTACAGTTTGACGTATATAACGCGTGATCCAGATGATGAGACCAAAATTCTCATTGCCGAACTTCCAATGTGCAGCATGAACCGAACGTATGAAAGTGACAATCTGTATCACTACGCATACAAAATCTACAATTAGCGATAACGAGGTGACCCCGCATGGCGAAGCTCCAATGGGACGCCGCGAATCAGCGAAAAGTTGAATACGGGATTAGCAAAGGCGTTCTGTATCCTCGAGGAGGTCCCGGAGTCGCCTGGAATGGTCTTACGGCTGTCAATGAAAAACCCAAAGGTGCAGAAGTTGTAAAGCTGTACGCTGACAATGTTCAATACGCATCTTTGAGGTCGTTCGAGACCTATGAAGGGACCATAGAAGCGTATATGTACCCGGAGGAATTCGGTGAATGCGACGGTTCTGTAAAGGTTGCCAATGGCGTAAAGATCGGACAGCAAAAGCGAAAACCATTCGATTTTTGTTACAGAACAGAGATCAAGGTCGCTTCCGACAGCATTTATGACCATCCATATAAGCTTCACCTCGTTTTCAACGCTACTGCTTCCCCAAGTGAAAGAAACTACCAAACAATGAACGATTCTCCGGACGCGATGCTGATGTCATGGGACATACAGTCCATGCCGTTCATTATAAACGGACACAAAGGCGCTTCCACGTTGGTCATCGACTCAATAGAGGTTGATAGAATCAAAATGGAAGCCCTTGAGGACATTTTGTACGGACGCACTGGCGAACCTCCGCGGATGCCCGACCCGGATGAAGTCGTTAAATTGCTGCAGAGGTTGGACTTGCATCGATTGCTGATGAATGCATTTACCATATCTGGGAAATGGGTTTGGGACACGTTCAACTTCCGAGAAGACACCGTCCCGATCGCAATCGACCGAGAAGCCAAACGGCACATCTACAGCGAACCCGAACCCGGAACACAATACATTCGACCGTCCATTGCTTACAAGCTGTTGAGCGAGAATGAAGATGGAAGGCGCAAATACATGCTGATTGTTGTCGACACGGCCAATCCAAGCGATGTATGCGCTTATCTTAAAACACAGCTTGATCTGCGCGGCGAAGAAATTGTCAAATCCGGAGACACCTATTATTACACCTACACCCTATATATCTAAAGGAGGACTAACACATGGCTGCTCTTGTGTGGGATAAGACCGGTGAACGGTCTTATGAAAATGGCGTCGATCACGGCGTCCTCTATGTCCAGAAGGCCGACGGCACCTATGACACGGGTGTCGTATGGAACGGCCTGACCGCCGTCACCGAGAAGCCCGACGGCGCTGAGCCGAACGACCTGTACGCTGATAATATCAAATATGCTTCTCTGCGCTCTGCCGAGACCTTTGGCGCGACCATCGAGGCCTATATGTATCCCGACGAGTTTGCCCAGTGCGACGGCTCCGCTGCAATTGCCACCGGTGTTTACATCGGCCAGCAGAAGCGCAAGCCTTTCGGTTTCTGCTACAGGACTCTGATCGGCAACGACACAGCGACTGATGAGGATGACGGCTACATGCTGCACATCATCTACAACGCGACCGCCTCCCCCTCTGAGAAGAACCACGAGACCGTGAACGACAGTCCCGATGCCGTCACGATGTCCTGGGATCTGGACACCACTCCCGTGGCCTTCGAGAAGTACCCGACCTACAAGCCCACCGCGACGATCACGATCAATTCCACGAAGTGCGACGCGACCAAGCTGAAGACTCTCGAGGACACCCTGTATGGCACCGCGAACGCCGAACCGACCCTGCCTTCTCCCGACGATGTCATCGACATCTTCAAGTAACTGATTCGTCGGAGAATGGCCTGAATAAGCGCCCCGTTGGCAAACAGCTGGCGGGGCTGTTTCATTTGCTTTATGAAAGGAGCTATCAAAAATGATCAAGAAAACCATTACGTGCTTCGATTTCGATGGAAACGAGCGAACTGAAACCTTCTATTTCAACCTGACCAAAGCCGAGTGTATGGAGATGGAGCTGAGTGCCAGCGGCGGGCTTGAGAAGACCATCCAGAGGATCATCGACGCCAAGGACACCAAGATGATCGTCGATACCTTCAAGGAGCTGATCCTGAAGGCCTACGGCGAGAAATCCCCGGACGGCAAGTATTTCTACAAGTCTCCCGAGATTTCCGCAAAGTTTGCGGCCACCGAGTTCTACTCCGAGCTGTTCATGGAGCTTTCGAGCGATGCCAACAAGGCGTCCGAGTTCTTCAACGGAATTATTCCCCAGATCCCTGAGGATATGAGAAAGGCCGCTGAGATGAAGAAAGCCATGATTCCGGGCTGACCGAAACGGCCGGGAGGTGTGATGAATGCTTCAGATTGTCATTCCTGAGAGAGAATACTTCGATCAAGTCAAACAGGAATTCGTTTACTTGAAGGAACAAAAGCTTACTCTGGAGCATTCTCTCATCTCTATTTCAAAATGGGAATCAAAATGGAAAAAACCATTTTTAGATAAGGCGGACAAAACGCCTGAAGAATCCGCGGACTATATCAGATGCATGTCTATTGGCAAGGAGATCGACCCACGGTTACTCAGGTGGATCCCTCCTGAAACCTATAATAAGATCAATGCATACATTTCAGACACTATGACGGCGACCTGGTTCAATGAAAGGAATAAGAAACCTGCAAATGGCCAGGTCGTTACGTCAGAACTCATCTATTATTGGATGATCGCCTTTCATGTTCCACTGGAATGCGAAAAGTGGCATCTGAACCGTCTACTTACGCTGATCAAAGTCTGTGAGCTGAAGAACGCGCCGCAGAAAAAGATGAAGCGAAGGGACATCTATTCTCGCAACGCGGCACTGAACGCTGCGAGAAAACAGAAAATGGCAGCAAGTGGGGGATTACATTGATTAAGATCACTCACTCGGGCGATTTCAAGAACACCGAGAAGTTCTTCAATAAAGTTGTCAAACGGGAGTATATGAAGCTTTTCGACCAGGTTGGAAGGGCCGGAGTTGAAGCCCTGCAGGAAGCCACGCCAAAGAGGACCGGCAAAACAGCAGCCTCCTGGAGTTACACGGTGACCCAGAATCGGGAGGGCATCAGTATTTCCTGGAACAACTCGAACCGAAATGACGGCGCAAATGTTGCCATACTGATACAGCTTGGACACGGCACCAGTTCAGGTGCTTATGTCAAGGGTATCGACTATATAAACCCGGCGCTCAAGCCTGTGTTTGACGCATTCGCAAATAAAGTATGGTGGGAGGTGACACGCAATGCCTACAACTGATAATAGAATCGTTCAAATGACGTTCAAAAATGAGCAATTTGAGCGAGGCGTAAAGGAAAGCCTTCATTCTTTGGAGGAGCTGAAGAAGGCTCTGGATCTGGATAAATCAGCTGAGAGCCTTTCCAATCTGGAAAAGATCGCGAGCTCTTTTGACATATCAGGCATCGCAAAAGGCATTGATGACATCGCCAGCCGCTTTACTTTGGTCGGCAATATAGGTCAGGAGGCGTTCCGTCGAATTTCGAGCTTTGCGCTTGACGAAATTCATAAGGTGACAAGTGCATTGACGTCGATGCCACAAGCTGGTCTTTCAAAATACGAGCAGAAGAACAAATCTATACAGATGATTCAGTCAGCCATGCCGGATAAATCAATCGAAGAGATCGAGACGGTACTGGCGAAGCTGAACGAATACACTGACCTGACAAGCTATGACTTCTCGACCATGGCCAACAGCATAGGCAAGTTTGTCTCTGCCGGAGTTGATCTTGAGGTTGCAGAGAGGGTCATGGAGGGTATCGCCAACGAAACGGCTTCTGCCGGAGGCGAAATCTCCCAGGCGAATATCGCAATGTACAACTTCTCTCAGGCGTTGGCAGCCGGTTCGGTAAAGCTGACGGACTGGAGAAGTATTCAGAACCAGAACCTGGATACCAAGGAGTTTAAAGAGCAGATCATCGAAACTGCTTATGAACTCGGCATTTTGGAAAAGGTTACTGATAAAGTTGGCAAAACTGCTAAAGGAACACTTGTAGACTTTCAGAGTTTCCCGAAGACATTGCAGGAAGGATGGTTTACGAGTGAAGTCATGCTCGGCGTATTTGAGAAATACGCAGACCGTGAGAGTGAGGTTGGCAAGAAGGGTTTCGAGGCTGCAAAGATCGCAATTACTTTGACTCAGGCCTTTGACGCTGTGAAGGACGCCATTTCAACAGGTTGGATGACCAGCTTCGGCTACATCTTCGGCAACCTGGAAGAAGCCGGTGATCTGTTCACTCGAATTTCTGATGCTCTAATCGATTTTACATCTCAGATCAGCAAGACCAGAAATGCACTGTTGCAGGGCTGGCACGACGGCGGAGAGGACGGCATTTCCGGATACCAGAAGGTCATCGAGGGCTTGTCTAATTCCTGGGCGATCCTGATGGCGGTGTTTGAAGGTGCTAAACAGGCCTTTGAGAGTGTGTTCGGAGTTCTCGATTCGTCAGGGCTGATCGACGCGTCAAAAGCATTTGCTGATTTTACGGCGGCAATAAAAGAATACTTTGGGTATAGCACCGAAGTGAAAAAGACAACGGAATGGGTATCTGAAGTGTGGGACGGAGTTGAAGATTGGACCAAGCCTTTGAAGAAGGGCATGAAGGGTTCCGAGCAAGAGATCATCAATCTTCAGCAACATCTTCGTGCACTGAAAGATGAAAACATACAACTCGGAAAGCACGGCGTTGACGGGATATTTGGGGCTGAAACTGAAGCCGCCTTAAAAGCGTTTCAGAAAAAAATGGGTCTCAAAGAAACCGGCGTATATGACGAGATTACCAGAAACGCGCTGGCAAAAGCTTTGTATCCGAATGGGAAGATTAGAAAAGTAGCTCAGGAAACTGAGGAGACCGTCACTCATACCGGAAAAGGCGTTCAGAAAGTCAAAGGTGCATTGGAGGGCGTGGCTGCTGTAGCCAAAGTCGTTCTTGGTGTACTGAAATTCGGTCTTCAGCTATTCGGACGCTTGGTCAAAATCGTTACGCCGGTGATCAAAGGTGTCGTTGAGCTTGCTTCCGGGCTTGGACGTTTGATTTCTTTCTTTGTTGATTTCACATCGTCACTGTCACTTGGAGAAAGCGCTTTAGCGATATTTGACGCTGCGCTTGCACCAATCGCAAAGGCACTAAAGTTCGTTGGTATGTTCCTCATATTTGTCGGCAATGGCATCAGTGATATTGTCGTCGCCGCCAAAAATGGTGTAACAAGCTTTGAAGAGCTCGGAGAGAAGCTGCGGCTTAATCCAAAAACCAATGCCAATGGCATAAAGCTGTATGAAATACTGGTAAAAATACGGGATATTGCCAAAAAAGTTGCTCCTGTATTTGAGACCGTAAAGACAAATCTGGTCAATATGTTCAATGCTGTAAAGAGCTGGGTTTCCGGAAAGATCGCCGACAGCCTTTCCGCACTCGGAACGTTCTTTACAAACCTATGGAATGCGATCGAAGAGGGCGATTACTTGACAAAGATACTGTCCGGAATCGTAACCGCGCTTCAGATCGTGCTTGGAATTATAGGCGGCGTCGGATATGGTATCTATACGCTTGCAAAGGCGTTTATAGACGGTGCTGTTGCATTGTTTAACTTTGTTAAAAACAGTGAATTTCTGCAAAATATATTCTCCAGGATCGCGAGCTTTTTGAGACCCGTTAAAGACTTCTTTGCTTCAGTACTTGACGCAATAAATTCGATATCAGGTAAAATAGGAAGTTTTAAATCATTTGGAGAAATCTGGGAGGCTTTTCTTGAAAGTCTCAGGAACAACCCAGTCGGAAAGAAATTTGTTTCCGTGTTTGAAAAAGCCGGAAAGATCGTCACCGATGTTCGAAACAAGATCAAAGGCTTTGTCGATGCAGTGAAGAAAGCGTTTTCTTTACTCACGACCTATAAAGATCCTGAAAAGGCGCTGCAAGTATTGATGATGACCCGCGACAAGAATAGCGGGGCTGTAAAGATCATTGAGTTTCTTGTAAAGCTGAAGAACGCCTTTATAAAAATAGCAGGCGTTGCAGGGATTGTAAAAAGTAAAATCAGCAGTTTAATTTCTGGGGTTTTGCCCGGCCTTAAGAGCTTTGGAAAGGCAGTCGTTGACGCCTTAAAGAATTTCTTCGGGGGCGATGGAGTAAGCCCTGGTGAAAAAGTCACATCTGGATTTGAAACCATTAAAGGAAAACTGAAAAGTGCTATAGAAGGTCTTTCTCAGTGGATTGGCAATTTTGTGCAGAACAGTCCGTTCCTGTCCAAGCTCGTCGACTTTGGCACGAAAATAAAGGATGCCGTAACCGGATTCTTTTCCGCGGACACGAGCGGCATTGAAGGATTGCCTGAGAAGCTAATGGCAAGATTGAAGGCCTTTGATCCGGTGATTCAGTGGATCAAAGACAAATTCAATACCGTGAAGGAATTCCTGATGGACCCTAAAAAGTTGCTTTCGCATGTCGTAGGCGCTTTGAAGGGGATCGGCGAATTTGTCATTGGCATTTTCAAGAACGTCAATCTTGGAACAATCTGGAATGTTGCCAAGTCTGCTCTTGGAACGTACATCCTGTTGACATTCGCAAAATCATTGAAGAATTTCAGTAAGTCAATGGGTGTGTTGACTGGGGCGATTGACGAAGACGAAAAGACCGGAATCGCAGACAAGCTGAGGAGCATTGCAGTAACGATAGCTATCGTTACAGCAGCGCTTGCTGGTTTGGCGTTGATTGATGCCGGACAAGCACTCGCCGGAGTAGGCGTCATGGCCGCAGCCATCGGTGTGGTGGTTGGGGCTTTGGTCGCGCTGAATAAATGGGCACCCAAGATTGAAGGTATTGGAAAAGGCATACTGTCGATGGCGCTGAGTATTGTGGCTGTTATTGCCGCTGTTGCCGCTGCGGCGTTGCTTATCAATACCGGAGGAGATCTGACGAAGCCTTTGCTTCTGGTAGGTGGTATAATCGTTGCTCTTGGCGTTGTTGCGGTGCTGATAAGCAAGTTCAGCAAGAAATACACCGGTGCGACTCAGGGTACGGCCAAGACAATACTGGCCATGTGCGCCGGTGTTTTTCTGATCGTCAAGGCCGTCGAAAAGATGGCCGGTTTACTTAAGAAGTATGAGAAAGATTCTGACAAGATCGATTCAGCCTTTAATTATGTTGCAAGCATGTTGGTTATTCTTGGAACCGTAGCGGTTTTGATGTCTGCTCTCGGAAAGAAAACTGGCAGCGAAGGCGCATCATCAGGAATAGCGCCTGCAATATTGGCGATGTGCACCGGCCTTGGCTCCATAGTCAGCGCAGTTGCTCAAATGGCGGATGTGATGAAGCGCTATCCAGATCATTTCGGTGGCGCTTTTGCAATGATCGAGGGAATACTGGTCACCATTGGTACGATTGCGGTTCTTCTGGCTGCATTCAGCAAGGATCTTGACTGGAAGGTTTCGCTTGCTTCCGCTGTTCCGATCGTAGCAATGGGGTTCTTCCTGGACACGATCATCAAGACGATGGGCGAGGCCATACAGAAGATTTCCGGAGTCAACCCGAGCGTCATTGAGCAGTTCTTGATCGGTGTGGCAGAATCTTTGGTCGGTCTGGTCGGTGTTGTTGCTATATTCTCAAAGATCGGAGTCGGACCTTTGCTTGAGGCAGCTGTTGGAATCGTGGCGATCATGGCTGCAATCGGAGCCGGAATAGACATCGTCGCCACCTTTGCGGCTGATGCTGTCGATAAGCTGGCTACGGCTATGTGGCTTGTCGGAAGGCGACTGTCGGGTTTCAGTGATAACATTCAAAATGTCGACGTTAACAAGATTGAAACAGTCCTTAAACTCATGACCGATTCGATACTTCCAGCTTTCGTCACTATGGTTCAGAATGCTTCGAATGTCGAATCAGCGCTTCCTGTAGTCACAAATATCAAAACACTTGGAACGGGATTGGGTTTATTCCAGAGATCAATCCGTAACATTACAGTCGATACTGGAGCGGCAATCAAACAGTTGCCTGAGGATATTAAATCGACGGTTGAGGGCATCAACGCGGTACAGGGCATCAAAGAAGCGACAGATGTTCTGTACAGCCTTGGCAGTGCTTTGAAGGTGTATTATGGCGATTTGGCGGCTGCAATGGACGAAAGCGGCAATCTTGGCACTGGTGATTCGAATTCTGGGAATTTTGACATAGACAAAGCAAACGCTGCGTTTAACGATCTGGCCAGTCTCACGCTTACCGATGAAACGATAACGAAGCTCCAACGTTTTTCAGACGACGGTGATCAAAACCTGAATACCGTAGCAGGCGGTATAGCTAACCTTGGCACTGCTTTGAAAGGGTACGGCGATGATATAAGCACCATCGATCCGGAAAAGGTCAAAACCGCAAACAATATTCTTGATAAGATTCAAAACCTCGACTCACATCTGAATCCGGTAGCGAGTACAAACTTCGATGTACTGAAGGACAAGAAGCAAAGCATAAGCGACTTTGGAGACGACGTCGCCGAGCTCGGAAATGCACTGGGGTCTTATGGGGACAACATTGCGAATCTCAATCCGTGGAAAATAGGCATGGCTAACATTGTCGTCGACGCTGTTGCGAGCCTTGCCAACAAGCTTCAGCCTACCGGTGGTTTGTGGCAGATATTAATAACTGGCGAAAAGAGCCTCGGAAAATTTGCAGTGAACATGGGCGATCTGGGCAGCGGCCTTGCCGAATATGCCAGAAATGTCTCCAGTGCCAATTTTACCAATGTAAGCGACTCTGTGACTGTTGTTGAAGGCCTTGCCAGAGCGCAAAGCATTTTGCAAAGATATAACGGACTTAAATCACTTGTAGAAGGCACTGCCGGGCTGGATAAACTCGGAGCAAACCTTAAAGGCCTTGGTACATCCTTGGTGAGTTTCGCAACGGATGCTAAAGGGATCAAGAACCTTAAAGACGCAGACTTTGATTTGCTGAACAAGGCGATAGATCCGATTACAAAGCTTGCCAGAGCTCAGAGCATTATACAGCGAGCAGGAGGTCTAAAGGAAAAAGTTGAGGGTTCTGCCGATATTGCAACCCTTGGAGCAGGTCTTGTAGAATTCGGAAATAGCCTTAATACATTTAAAGGCGTTATAAATGACTTTGACTTTGATGAGACAAAGTTTGTGACTGCAATGGACTTGCTTCAGAAAGTCGTATCTCTTCAGGAAATCGTTCAAAATGGAGATCCGAATTACGACTTTAAGAATGCAGGTCTCAACGTATCTCTGCTGTTTGCTACGATTGCCACCGCAATCACGACAGACACTCAGATCACCGAAGCGGTTTCTTCGGCAGCGGAAAGCATAAAAACCGTGATCACATCAAACGCAATTGATCAGGCAACGACGTGGGGGCTGGACTTGGTTACGAATCTCGCCAACGGGATGACCAACAATGCCAAAATCATTCGCGATGCTGCCGAGGCTATTGCAGGTGTGATACGAGCATATTTGCATTTCTCAAAACCGGATACCGGACCGTTGGCTGATGCGGACACTTACGGCGGGGATTTTGTGAACCTATTCGCCAACGGAATCACTGGAAATTCAGACATCATCACTCAAGCAGTTAATAATTTAGCCGGAACAGCTAAAGATAGCGTAGTCAAGAAAATACAAGATTTGTTTGGAGTAGAAGACGGTATTGACGAGCCTGTGATTACACCAGTTCTTGATCTAACAAATGTCGAGAATGGCGCTTCTCAGATCGAAGGCATGCTCAATGGGCAATCTGTCACCACGAGTGCCAATCTGGCAAAGAATATCGCTTCCGGCAACGGCGTAACAATCGTTCAGGGCGGAGCGGCAGAGGATCATTCACAAGAGATCATCACAGCCATTACAGAACTTGGCGACAGAATTGTTACCCTTGAGAATCAAATGGCAAGCCACATGTCGAACTTGAAGGTCGTCATGAACACAAATGCGCTCGTTGGGCAAATCGCACCTGCTATGAACAAAGCTCTCGGCGGGTATGCAAATCGAAACTGAAAGGAGGGATGAGATGTGTATCACTCTATAACTATCGGAACCAAAAACTCATGGACTGACTGGCATCTCATTCCGACTTCCAGACCGATTGTAAGTTTGCCTCCGATCAATGAGAAGCAAGTCAGTATTCCTGGAAGGAACGGAGTTTTAGATTTGACAGAGTATTTGACTGGGTCTCCCACGTATTCCAATAGAAAGGGTACGTGGGAGTTCTACATCGTGCTCGATTCGTGGCAAAGTTGGGAGTTAGCGCTTTATAAGATATCTGCCTATTGCCATGGTAAATCAAGAAATGTTGTTCTTGAAGACGAACCAGGATACCAATATACCGGAAAATTAAAGGTGGCGTGGCGACCTCAAAAAGATTATTCTGTTGTCGTCATTGAATACGATTTGGATCCGTTCAAACTAAATATCGAAACTGGCGAGTACGTCATTTTCTAACTACAACAAAAGGGAGGTGCACCGAATGTCTGTATTTTCTATAGAAGTAAACAACGAGGTCATTTATCGATCAGACAGAGTGGTTTCTTTGACGAGTCGCGGAGATTCGATCATCTCCCCAAAACTTAAGAAGGAAACGAACAAGGCAGATAGTCTTGAATTTATCGTACTCCCTGCGAACGAAGCGTATGATTCATTCGAAAAGAAAAAAACTGTCGTTTGCATGAAAAGGGACAACGAATACATCTTTCACGGAAGGGTCTCTGACATAAAGACCGACATATTCAAACAGAGGACAGTCACCTGCGAAGGTGATCTTGCATATCTGGCAGACAGTGTGCAGCCTCCGAATAAAAAGACGTCTACCGAAAAAGCCGGTAACACCAAAAAAGAGAAACGCAAAATTTACTATGTCGGTCATGACGGGGTGTCAAATTCTTCATCTGATACAATCAAAATGAAGGTTTCTGACTATTTCAGATCTCTGATCGATGAACACAATGTTCAAGTTCAGGGGTATGGAAAAGGTTTTTCGGTTGGAAATATTACAATAAGCGATGCAAATAGTGTAGAAACCTTTGAACGAACCTCCTTTCAGGACACAAGCAGCGTAATCAGTTCTGATCTGCTGTCTGTATACGGAGGAGTGCTTCGAACTCGATTTGAAAACAACGTCACTTACATCGACTGGCTCGACGACTATACCGATACCAGCACGCAGAGCATACGTTTCGGGGTTAATCTGCTTGAGCTCGACCAGGAAGCGCCATCTGACGATCCATGGTCTGTTTTACTGCCGGTAGGTGACGACAATATAACGATAGCTGACGTAAACAGCGGATCTAAATACCTTGTCAGTGATGCTGCACTTGACAAATATGGCTATATCGTTCATTACCATAAATTCGATAACGTAAAAAAGGCTTCAGAGCTTCTTAGCAAAGCTCAAAGATATTTGAGAACACATGGAAAAGTGTTCCCGGATAGTATCGTCGTCAAAGCCATCGATCTTCAGCTCATAGGCGAATCCGACGATCCGCTCGAGCTTGGCGAAAAGATAAAGGTTGTTTCCCCACCACACGGCTTGAGTAAAACAATGTCTTGTATATCGATGGAACTCGACATACACAACCCCGAAAACAATTCCTATACGATCGGTGTGATAATGCCACCGGATAAGGAGAAGAAGAAAGATTCACTTAGCGAAAAAGTACGTGATTCAGATCGATCCTCTTCAAGGGCGTCCGGAAGAAATTCCAATGCCATAAACAACCTGAAGGGTGATGTCGACGCCAATTCCAACAACATCAACGTCAATGCAGAGAACATCGCTGTGAATGCACTGAACATCGCAGTCAATGCGGAGAACATTGCAGTGGTTGCAAAGAATATTGCAATCGCGGCCGATACGATTGACGTGAAGGCAAATGACGCTTGCGCTTGAAGACGCCGAGAATAATATGTCGACTAAGATCCAGATTACGGCTGAAGGAATCACTAAGGAATTTAACAAGAAGATATATGGAGAGAATGAAGACGGAAGTGGCGGTATATATTATGACTATACAGCAAAGATTCAGGAATCAGCGCAGGGTGTCACTCAGTATTTTGAGTCTACCATGTGGGGCGATAACGGAACGCCTGACAATCCAGATGATGATAGTGTTCTTGGGAAATACACCGCCGATTACCAACGGACCGCTCAAGGAGAAGTTAACAAATTCAAGCTTGAGATGTACGGAGAAGGTGGAACTGCGACAAATCCGAAGTCTGGCTCAACGCTGTATGCCGTTTATACACAAACCGCATCCGAATGGAAAAATGTTCTTTGGGGGGAAGGCGGATCGCAAAGTTCACCTAAAGAAGGTTCAGTAATAAAACAAACGAAGGACAGTATAGAGACTAAAGTTTCAAAAGGAGCAGTTGCTTCTACTATCAATCAAACTGCGCAATCTGTTCTGATTAAAGCTGAGAAAATCGACTTGAGCGGTTATGTGACGGCTACGACTTTTTCAGCTACAAACAGTAAATTGACGAATTTGATGGCTGGAACTGAAACAGCAACTAAAATAATTGCTACAAGCGCAAAGGTTACTACCGGAACATTTGAGATAGGAGATAGTAGTAACAGTGCTAAGCTTAAGTATCACGGCACCGAATACTACAGCTTAACTGTATCTATGCCTGGTGTTGCAAGTTCGTTCGAAGCGCTTGGCTATTATTATAACAGTGGATATCAGTCGGCCATTAGTCTTAATCACAGTCATTCATGTACGACAAATAATGACGGGACTATAACTTTAGGCGGCTCTGTTGCTGCGGGATCTGGCGGGTCTTTTAGAATTGCCGACACTAAAGCATACAAGGACGGTGTGTCGGCAGCCATTGCATCCGTCACCATAAGTAGCGTTGATAAGAATCCAAATAGCAACGTAACATACAATACCGGCTCGAACCAGTATTCCATTCCACTAAAAGCCGTAGCATCTAATAACAATTCGAAAACTAATACCTACACATTCTATGCTACGGAGTCGTATAGCGCAGGCAATACCAAAGGAAAGTCTGACGCAGTATCTGCATTCAAAAATCAGTTGAGTGTTAGCTGTGAAGCTGCGCAGTCTGATGATAATGATGGAGTGTATGACGCTGCACAAATTAAAGTTTCTTTTTATAATGCAAGCAGTAGTGAATGGGATTCAAAGACAATTAACAATGTCCCTATGTATGAGGTCTACAATAAGGGATATTCAGCAGGATATGATGCAGGATTAGATACAGCGGTTAGCGAGGTTAAGAATCACATGTCTGTCGAATGCCTATCAGCTCAATCCGATAATAACGATGGCATTTATGACGCGGCAAAAATTAAAGTAACATTTTATGATGCAAGCAGTAGCGGATGGGATTCAAAGACATTTAACAATGTGGCTATGTGGAGAGTATATAACGAAGGGCGTGACGATTGTCACAGAAGTATAGAGGTTACGGCAGTACAAGTGTTTGCAAATGGAAGTGCTTCTGTAACCATTAAAACTACTGGCGGGCAGACTACAAAAAGTGTCGCTGCGAGTAAAGTTACAGATAATCATACTTAAAAGGAGGAGAATGTCAATGGATTTCAAGACCAAGTTCGATATCATTCAGGACGCAATCATTCGTCTGAATGACCTTGCCGATGCAAGGGGCGTTGACAAGTGCGTGACGATCATTAACCTTGTTCAGAATCTGAACGAGCTGAATCGCATGCTGCACGAGGAAGACGCAACCCACGACGCGGCAATCACGTCGCTGACCAAGGAACTGGACAAGTACAAGGAGGCGGACGAAAATGCTGTCGCTGACACTGAGTGACGGCACCGTCTACGAGCTTGACTGGTGCCATGCAGACAAGGGCATATTCAACGCCAACATCAAGACTGCCGATTCATTCATGGAAATCGCCATGAAGTTCGGTAACCGTGAGCTGACGAATCGTATGACCGCTAAGTATGGTGAAGACCATGAGGATGTCTATGAGGGATACACTGAACTTCAATCCATACAACTCGACGGATGGGAAACTGGCTCAGTTCTCATTACGTTGTTCAACACGGCAAGGGCCAACGCAGCGTAGGTGACCAGTCATGTTCATTCCGCTAAACATCAATCCGAACCGGTGGTCAGCGGACGATTGTACTGTACGAGCGATATCGATAGCGACCGATCGATCGTGGGATGAGGTCTACATACATCTCTGTTTAGAAGGTTTTATCATCAAGAATATGCCTTCTGTCAATCATGTATGGGGCACCTACCTGCAATCGATCGGTTTTGTTCGATACCTGCTGCCGAGAGATTGTCCGAATTGCTACACGGTTCGAGACTTCTGCAGAGAAAATCAAAATGGAACCTTCATCCTCACCACTGGGTCCCACGTTATTTGTGCAATAGATGGAAACTACTATGACGCTTGGGATTCCGGTGACGAGGTGCTTGATTCCGTATGGAGGAGGGAAACGTAATGCAAGGCAATATGGGATACGGGAACAATCAAGGCTATGGCTCAAACGGATTTATGGGGAACGGCACGGGAACTGGCAATAACAACTGGAGCAACGGATGGAACGGAACTGGAATGAATACGGTCCAGCCGCAGACGCAGACACCGACTCAACCCCAACCACAGCCGACCAGACAGCCTGACACGAAGATCATCGTAAACGGACGTCCGGCTGCTGATGCTTATCCGATGCCTCAGGGATCGACGATGGTCTATCTTTGGGATCGAAGCGGCGAGCGACTGTTTGTTAAGACCTACGACAATAATGGATACCCCTGTGTGGTTGAAGACTACGATCTTACGCCGCACGTTGACCCTGAACCGGCCTACGTGACCAAGGACGATATTCGGGAAATGATCGAGGAAGCGCTCGGCAACATCCAGATGCCAAATCCGAAGAACTTCGTGACCCGTGACTATCTCGACAAGGCCATTTCAAGGGCTATTTCCGGTAATAAAGGGAAGGTGAATCGAAATGATGAGGATGCCTAACCAAGGCGGACAGAACCCAATGCAGCGTATGATGCAGATGTTGTCAATGCTGCCAAAGTTCATGCAAAATCCAATCAGCGCAATGATGGGAAGCGGATTGAATATTCCCGACAACATTCAGGGCAATCCGCAGGCAATGACTAACTTCCTTCTCAATTCCGGCCAGATGACTCAGGAGCAATATGATACGGTTGCTCCGCTCGCCAATATGGCACAAAGTTTCTTTGGTAGAAAGTCCTGATGGTGCACACTCAGGGCTTTTTATTTACGCTGTTTTTGATTGTTTCAAATTGTGCGCACTGAAGCGATCAAAATGGCAAATTTTTTGTAAAGGAGATCCTCGACTATGGTAACTATGGAACAGCAGAACCCGTCTCCTTCGGTAAATGTATATCCTGGTAACAACAACGGCGGTGGTTTCGGTGACGTCTTCGGTGGAATGGGCGGAGGAGCCATTTTCTTTTGGCTGATCCTGTTCTTCTTCATGATGATGTTCATGGGCTGGGGCAACAACAACGGCAATGCGGCTGGCAACGGCGGCGTGCAGTATGTTCCCTATCCGATGTATGGCATGGGCGGCCCCTGCGGATGTGGCGGTGGATATTCCGCTGCTGATGCCGTTCGCCAGGGCTTCGACCAGTCCGCCATCATCAACGGTATCAACGGTGTACAGATGGGTATGCAGCAGGGCTTCAATAACGCTGAGATCAGTCGTTGCAATCAGCAGCAGAATCTGCTCGGCGTGCTGCAGAATCAGTCGATGGCTCTGCAGAATTGTTGCTGCGAGAACCGCGCTGCGATCGCCGGTGTGAACTACAACATCGCGACCGAGGCCTGCAATGACCGCGCTGCCGTGAAGGACGCCCTGTACCAGCTGACCACCCAGAACAACGCCAACATGAACACCATGGCGACGATGTTCAACAACGGTATTCAGAATCTGAAGGACGAGTTCTGCCAGCTGCGCCTGGATTCCAAGGACCAGCGGATCGCCGAGCTGGAACGTCAGCTGACGGCCACTCAGACCGCCGCTCTGGTTAACGGCTCCACCCAGACGATCCTCGCCAACAACGACCTGCAGACTGCCACTCTTGAGCAGTACCTGGACCCCACGGCCAAGCCGGCCTATATCGTCCAGAATCCCCATTGCTGCGCGCAGAACTACAATCCCTGCAACTGCAATGCCAATCGCTGCTGCGGGCAGTAATCCGGGAGGTGTACACAATGGCTGAATATAGCGCAAATGCTGTTCAGACTGTACAGCCCGGCGGTTTTGCCGTCTTCACCGCTACCGTGATTCCATGTGATCGCGGTCTTATCGGCCACAGCGATGAAACTCCCATCTTCTCTCTCGACGGCTGGCGTCCGAACAGAGGGTGTTGCTGCAATCGCAACAAGCCTACGCTGTACGATGTGAAGCTCGGAATGAACGTGGCACTGGCCGAAGGGGCCACTGTCGCACCCATTGCCGTGGCGATCACCGTGGACGGTGCAGCTTATCCGCTTTCCGAGATGGACTCCACGCCCGCCGCGGTGGGTGAATTCAACCACATCGGAAACGACCTGTCCTTGCCGATCCTCAGGAACTGCTGCCAGTCGGTTGCCGTGCAGAATCTCTCCACGCAGCCGATCGACATCAAGAACCTGGTGATCAAGTTTGGCAGGCCCGACCTGAACAGCAATGCCAATTGCTACTATTGAGAGAGGAGGTAATCAAAATGGGAGAACAGTGCATGAAGGAAAATGCGGCATACCAGCAGGATTATGACAAGATGTTCGCAAAGGGCACCTGGTCGCCGCAGGAAATCTCTATGATGAAGGACCTCAAGAAGCTCATCTACTACAACCTGGCTATCGACGCCATGGAAAACGGACAGGGGCATCCGGGCGCGGGTCACCTGCCTGAGATGAGCTATGCCCGTGGACGCAATGCCATGGGCCAGTTTACCTCCGGAACCGGAAGCTACGGCGGAGATAACTGGGACAACCGCAGCGGGCATTATCCCTACTACCCCGATATGGGTGGTGGGATGTACTACGATGGTATGAACAACAGCTCCGGACGCCGTTACTATGACAGCGAGAAGGAGAAGGCCATCCACCAGCTGCACCACATGCTTGACGGCACCGATGATCCTGCGCGCAAGAGTGCTATCAACTTTGCGCTGAAGATGATCGAGCCTCAGTAACCGACCTAATTGGAGCCTGCCTGGAGCAATCTGGGTGGGCTCCTGATTTTGCAAGGAGTGAACGCACATGTCCAACATATTGGTGACTATTCTTTGCGCGTTGATCGCTTCTGCGGGCTTTTGGGGTTTGGTTACCAAGCTTGT
>Ga0310691_10002063_pt1 | contig 28116 bp, 43 predicted proteins | sample 176DNAGHGlowgp2_FD_203887 | JGI IMG/M metagenome (GOLD analysis project Ga0310691, IMG submission 203887) | Sheep rumen microbial communities from Palmerston North, Manawatu-Wanganui, New Zealand - 1766 DNA GHGlow gp2 (v2) (version 2) | ecosystem: Host-associated > Mammals > Digestive system >... | reverse complement strand
GTGTCGCTGCCGCTTTCTCTGCTGCCGCTTTCTCTGCTGCCGCTTTCTCTGCTGCCGCTTTCTCTGCTGCCGCTTTCTCTGCTGCCGCTTTCTCGCTCACTATATACCCCTTGCCGTATATCGCCTTGCCGCTTGCTTTCTGGCTGTCGAGCGACGATATGGCGCAGGACTGCAGCACGCTGACAGAGTAGTCAATGCCATACTTTGAGAGCCGTGCGACAAAGGGGGCGGTGATGATATTGTCGGGGTATGCGTACTTTGGGAACTCTCTGCGCTGCTCTTCGAGGTTGCGGTCGTTGGCTTCTTTCACCGCCTTGTATAGTGTGGGCTCTGACTTGAAGCGCACAGCCCTGTCCTCGAGGTTGGTGAGGAAGGATGTGTTCACGTTCGCGCCGTTGTCGTAGGTTATTGGCACACCGCAGCATAGTGAAGAAGAAGAAGAAGAAGAAGAAGAAGAAGAAAAGAGAGTGAGGGTTGGCGCAAACAAGAAGAAGCGCACGTCCTGCTCTTTGTAGAACGTGAGTATCTCCGCAAGTATCGAAAAAGGCGGATTATCGACCACGACGCAGCCTTTCGGGTACTTGAACGCCTTGTAGTCGCCGCCAGGATAGAACGGCCGCACAAAGGCCGATTTTTTAACACCGTACTTGTTTGCCACCCAGTCCTCCACCGCGTCGTACACCAGTGCGGGCGTGTAGCAGTCGTCGGTGGTCTTTTTGGGGATGAACTTCTCGATAAATTGCTGGTATTCCTCATCCTCTTCGCTGAGGTCGCCCGCAGCCATACGCTCGGCGAACTCCCGTTTTTTCGCCTCTATCTCGGCTTGGTCTGCCTCGCTCTCGGTGTAGTCCCATTTCGGTGGCTCAATTCCCCACCATTCCAGCTCCTCGGCGTCCCACTCGTTGGCGAGCATGTCCCAGTCCCACTCGCCGAAGGCGGCGTTGTCCTTGATGACGAACTGCCTCTTCTCATCCTCGGTGAGGTCTGCGGCGCGCTTCACCCACGCGTCGGGTATCTCGCCGTTCTTGCCGTAGATGTCCTGCAGGGCGCGGAAGCGCATGTTGCCGCCGAGTATGACGCCCTCGTCATCCACCACTATCGGCCGCAGCTCCATCATCTTGGGGAAGTCGCCGATGCTCTTCTTGAGCTTCTGGAACTTGTCGTCACGCAGCACGCGTGGGTTCTTGGGGTTCGGTCTTATTGTCGAGAGTTTTATCATTGTATCTCCTTTCTCAAGGCGTCGGCCTTGCTTTTGTAGCATTTCTCCCGCTGGTCGAGCAGCATGAAGTACCAGTCCGAGTATCCTCGCTCGGCGGCTTTTTTGCGCATGCCCTTGATGCGCTCCAGCTTGGCCTCGATGTCGGCCAGCTCTTCTTGTTTGGTCTTTTCTTCTTTCATGGTTTTGTCTTGTAAAGTTAATAAAAATTTGCATCCGTGTCAACCTTATTTTTGACTTTTGCACGGACAGTCGGGGTTGTGAATTAACGTAAATCCATGACTTCCATGTCTGATTACACTAAAGTATTCATGGCCGTATATCTTCACTTTGTCTACATAATATGTGGCCTTTTCTTCATTTTCTAAGATTTCGGTCTTGGGTTCCGAGCGCTTGCTCTCGACTGACCTGCCGATTAAAACACCGATAACGAGCCATAATAATCCAATAAAAACGAATGCCATAAATACTCCTATCGGCGTGTAGTTGCGTTCTTGCTCTTTCATTTTTTTCCCCTCCTTATTTGTCATCATCAACTTCAATAACTTCATTAAGAAGAGTGACAATGACAATAAACAGTGCGTCCAAAATTCCGCTCAGTCCAAATTTTGCAGCCAAATTTAATTGCTCTGGATTGGCGACCCATATTGATATGGCTAATAAAGTGAATGGAATTGCACACACTAAAAATATCGCCAAAAATTTGATAATCTGTTTTTTCATTTTCTCGCCCTCCTTATCTCAATGTCAAGGGGCGACTGCATGACGAGCACCGGCACACAGTACTCGATGTCTGGGTCCTCTTCCAGCAGCGTGTGCGCGTACTCGCTCACCTGGTCGAGCGTGGCCGCCACGCAGTGGTGCATGATTGGCGCGCCTCCGCCCTTCGTGAAGGCTGCCAGCCAGTAGTTCTTTGTCTTTGTCATCATTGTTCAAATAAATTTAGTTGTGTAAAAAACTCTTTTGCATTTCTCTTGCTTATCCACCACTCCCATGCTCGTTCAGGTGTCACTTCTCCAAACATACTCAAGTAACCATTATTATTGATTATCCTTTCAATACTTCGCATGAATAGTCTGTGGTACTTCGGGTATCTCTTTGCCGCGTATAAGAGAGCCTTCTTGCTTGCAAATGGGCAAAAGATGCAGCCTACTCTTCCAGTATGTTCATAGCACGGATTGATGGGTATATTCCTATCTTCAATGTACTGCCATATCTCCGCCTCTGTCCAGTCAAGTAGTGGTCTAACGTGCGTTTTGTTTTTCTTTTTGCGATCTGCGGTTACATAGTCATAGGATGCTCTTGTTGCACTCTCTTCTCGCCTTACACCAGTGAGTATATACCCTTTGCCATTTACTTCCTTCAATTCGGAACAACACCATCTCTTATTCATTGTAGGTAGTAGTCCTTTTTTTCTCAATCAGTTGGAAAAAGTTGATTTTTGGCAATATGAAGTCAACATCGGGGTAGTTTTTGCGAATAAATCTCACATTCTCTGGTGGGTCTATCGTTGTGACAAAATATTCCGCCTTGAATTTTACTCCGCACCACTTGGCGATGTCGTACAGCACTTGACTATCTTTTCCGCCGCTGAAGAATAACGTGTAGCCTTCCGCTGGCTCATTTTCTCGTATGATATACACCGCGTCTGCAAGATGTTGTGAGTAGTCTATCCTCATTTCTGCCTCCTTGTCTTTTCGTTAATTGTTTGATTGTTCGGTACTTTTTGTAATATTCCGCCATCTCGGTGTCGTGCTCGTTGCGGGCGCACTTTATGCCGTAGTAGGCGGTGCTGTGGTCTCGGTTGATGATTGCCCCGACGGTCTCCAGTGTCTCGCCCGCACGGTAGAGCTCCGAGGCGATGATGTGGCGGGCGATGGTGTCACGGCGGCGGTGGCTGCGGCTCTTGACCTGCTGCCAGTTAACGCCGACCGCCTCACACACCGCGCGGATAATTCCCTCGTGCTTGTACTCGAGCTCCGTGTCAGCTATCATCCACTCGTTGCTCTTTGACGGCACCACGGCCGAGAGGGCCCAGCCGCCATCGGTGACCTCCAGCTCGTAGCTCTCTGCGGGTGTGGCGAGCATGTTCACCAAGTCCTTCCTGCTTATCGTTAGCTTCATAGCGGCTGGCTTTAATTAAAATGGCAAATCGTTTGTGATGTCTGCATGCGGCTGCTCGGGCTGCGGCTGCTCTGGCTTGGGTGCCACGGTTACCTTGCCGTCGGTCCATACCACGCGGCCGTTGCAATAATAGACCTTGTCCGCGCCTTTTTTGCCGTTGGTGATGGCGGCGTTCTTGCCGAACCTGGAGAGTTCGTCGCGGAGCTCCACGGTGATGCTGAGGTAGCCGTTGTCGATGTCGTCGGCCATGCGGCTCAGTTGGTCTTCCTTGATGTTGAAACTGATTAAAGTTGCCATAATGTTGTGTTTTAAGTTGTTATAATAATGTTAAAGTATGTCCGTACATTTAAATTCTATCGTTATTTCGGATTTGCCTGAAAAATTATTAACATTAAAACTTGCAGTCCATAATCCTTCAAATGCCTTTTTAAATCGCTCTGCCCATTCTTTGTCTTTTAAACGCATTGCTTCAAGTGCTGATTTATAACAATCATTTTCGCTGCTAAAATACCTTTCTACACTGCAATCTTCCATACAAATATGCGTGCAGTTATCGTTTGCAATTTTTCTTGCTTTTTTTTCGTTTGTCATAGAACTATCTCCTTATCAATTTTACACAGCCGCAAAGCGTGCTGAAGCTCGTGAACATAATGTATAGGCAACCCATGTATTAAAATCTTTTTATCCGTAAAAATTGTCAGCTCTGGTGTTGGAAACATAACAATGTTTGTTTTGATGTTTTTTAAATGGTACGTTGCATATTTGCAGTTATCCACAACTTCAAAAAATCCGTTCTTTTCAAGGATTTCAGAAGTGATGGGGATTGGTTCAAAATCTTGACCAGAAACAATAGAATGACTTACTGTAATATACTGTGTTCCATCAGGATAATGCCCATGTGTGAAAAAATCATATGGTGTTATTTGTACATTTTTTTCGTGATGGGTGTTGAATACCCAATCACCTATCATTAATTCTTCTGGTTTCATATTTTTGCCTCCTTTCTATGGTCGCCGCCCTCGATGGTGATGATGTCGAACAGTTCGGCCATGCGGCTCTCGGTGCGCATTCCGTAGAACTCCAGCAGCTCGGAGCTTCCGCTGTCCGTGCGCGGTGATAGGTTGGTCGTTGCGATTGTGAAGAGCTGGCGGTCGTTGCGCCACTCTATCAGCTCTGCAATCGGCGAGAGCTCCGTGCCGAAACTCTTAACCGCCTGCGGCTCGCATCCGAGGTCGTCAATGAAGAGGCGCGCGGTGCGCTTCAGCGTCTCGAAGTGGTCGCTGTCTTTAATCGCCATGTGTGCCAGTTCCACGGCCGAGCACTCGTCTATCACTCCGAGCGGTTCAGCCTGCCATTCGCCGCTTGAGCATGTGCCGGCAAACATGATGCCGCCTTCCTCGTAGCGGCACAGCCTATAAGGCATGTGGTTGATGAGCTCGCACATTGCACGTGCGAGTGTTGTCTTTCCCGTTCCAACGCCTCCGCACAGGAGCAGTCCGAAGCGGTGTCTGCGTGTCAGCCATTCGGCGGCTTTTGCAATTGTTTTAGTGTCTGTCTGCTTATATTCGCCGCCCCTCTTCACAACCTCAGCACTGTAGAGCGCTTCGAGCTGCCGCTTGCAATCCTCAAGCGACAGGCTGACCGTGTGGCGGTGCTTGCGCTCACAACGTGTCGCAGCCTGCGTAATTTCCGCTGAAATTTTTGTTTTTTCGTTCATAATTTTTTGTTTGTTTTTTTGCTATGTCGTTATACTGCCAAGTCTTGACGGCTGCCCGCCAGTCCTTCATCGGAGATCGTCCAACCTTCCAGCCGTTGGATGTGTAGTACGCGTGCCAATGGGCGGCGTTCACCTGCCAGCCCTTCTCGGCGATGTAGGCGGCCACCTCCGCCTCGGTCGGCGGAGTAAAAAGGCGATGCGCTTCGCTTTTCTCTTTTGGCGCAACTTTTCTCTTTTCTTTTTTTTGGGGGTGTATAGTGGTGGTGGGTTCCGCTTCAGAGCTTCCGCCATTTTCTTGATAATTGTCCTCTCGCGCGTCATTATCACTTGTATATATATTATTATTATTATCACTTGTATATATATATGAGGGTGACCTTTCGTCACTCTTAGGGTGACCTTTCGTCACTCTTAGGGGTGACCTTTCGTCACTCTTAGGGTGACCTTTCGTCACTCCTTTATACTGGATTACATTGTGGTTTACTGTCACTTTTTCGAGCAGTCCCTTCGCCTCCAGCCGCTGAAAGATGTCGATGACCTTCCTCCGAGACACACCGACGCGCTCGGCGGCTGCATGATATGTTCCGTACCAGCCGTCAGGCAGCCCGTTAACCAACGCAAACAGCACTAACTCGTTGCCGCTGAGGTGCAGCTCCGTGACCATCCAATCCTCAATCATGACATACATTACCTTTAACTTCAAGTTTCGCGCCGAGCACTCTCAGCAATTTGGATGCCACCGCCACCGATGGGCTGTGAGCTCCCTTTTCTACGGCAATGATATACTGGCGGCACACGCCGCTCTCTTCCGATAGGCGGTGCTGCGTATAGCCCGCCGCCTTTCGTGCAGCTTTCAGCTGCTTGCCAAAATCTTCAACTCTTTTCATTTTTCTCCTTTCCTTTTAATGTTGCAAATATACGACTTTTTTTTAAAATGAAAACACTTTTTTTTAAAAAAAAAATCACAGAAATTCAATCCGCTGTGTGTACTGTGGAACTTTACTCAGATGTGCGCGCGTGTATTCGAGCTCCTCTTCCAGCCTCACTACCTTTGCATCCAAGGTGTTGCGCAGGTCTTCTACAGCCGTCATCATGTCCTTCACCTCATCCTTCGGGTTTCCGTCCGTAAAGACTGCAAACGCCGACTTCTCCAGCTCTTTATCCTTCACTTTCGCGATCTCATTTGCCTTCACGGCTATACACTTGCAAGTGCAGTTCTTCTTATTCTTCTGCCATAGTAGCAGCCACTTATAGATGCCTTTCTCGGCGGTCTGCCTAATGTCGGCAACATTGATATCTTCGGTGTAACCGTAACTTTTTCTCATGATGTTAATTGTTAATTACTTTAACTCTTCTCTATTCTGATGCAGTTGTACATTGACGTTTGCCTAACTTGATTATAAAGACTTCCTTATCTTTAGGTGCACCCCATTTGGGATTTCCAAAACCATAAAGGATATCAACTATTTCAAACAGCATTGTTTTTTTTGTATATCCATAATAAAACAACACATGGGTGTAATTATTTACATTGCATGACTGATAACCGTTGCGATAACTAAACAATACATAGTCTGTTTTCAACAATATTCTACACCAGAATTTTTTATCTTCTCGGTATTCTTCAGGTTTTTCGCCCGAATTAATCATGTCATACCATTCTTTTTTAAGATGTAAGTGTAATATTTTCATAGTGTTTTTTTTGGTTGTCCCTCCGGTGGGGTTCGATACCACTTGTCCTACGTTATCAGAGCGTGCAGCCTTTCGGCTGTGAATTACTTTACCAGCTTTCCCCAGCTGGCGGCGGAGGGTGGCTTAAAAGAGCTATTTTTGTGCTTATTAGTGCGGTAGGGGTTTGGTGGTCGGAGCGGCGGGGGTCGAACCCGCTAATGTGCTAGACCTTTGTGAACGCGACACGGTGCAGGGTTTTGTCTCCGTCCGTGCAGTGCAGTGTATTTCTGCGGCCTATCCGTTTAGCCGCCTATCGCTCCGAATTTCCAGCGGCAAAAAAAGGAACAAGTGGACGCCGCTGGGGGATGTAAAGAACGCTGCTCTTATTAAGCGGAGCATGACGCTATCGGTAGGCTTCCCTTAGCTTGCGGATTATCTCTCCGCCATATTCGCCGGCGGTCAAGTCTATAAAGTCGGCCACCGTCATCTCGCCGTTAAGGCTTAATCCGTGCGATTTGCAGAACTCGCGCCGCCCCATCTCGCATGAGCCTGTCAGACGGTTGTGTTCGACAAACAGATCAGAGTTGCAGCATACGGTGTTAAGTGTTGGGTAGGCATCAATAAATCGGCTGATGCGCTCACTCACTGGGAGATTTGCCTCGTACTTTTCGCGCGCGTCTCTCATCGCCTCGCGGGCTGTGTCGCCATGCGAGTAGAAGTTGCCGCACTTAGCAACATAGCACGGCGTGAGGGTTAGGTCTGTGCTTAAGACGTATCCTTGCGCTATGCTGCCGTGTATATGTATGATAATGGTCGGTGTACTGTCAATATTATATATTTTGTGTTTATTGATTTGTATTATGCCAGAGCCATAGCCATCGACAGAGCCATAGCCATCGACAGAGCCATAGCCAGAGCCATAGCCATAGCCATCGCCATAGTCAGAGCCAGAGCCAGAGCCATAGCCAGAGCCAGAGCCATCGCCATAGCCAGAGCCAGAGCCAGAGCCAGAGCCATCGCCATAGCCAGAGCCATAGCCATCGCCATAGTCAGAGCCAGAGCCAGAGCCAGAGCCAGAGCCAGAGCCATCGCCATAGCCAGAGCCAGAGCCATCGCCATAGCCAGAGCCATAGCCAGAGCCAGAGCCAGAGCCAGAGCCAGAGCCATCGCCATAGCCAGAGCCATAGCCAGAGCCAGAGCCAGAGCCAGAGCCAGAGCCATCGCCATAGCCAGAGCCAGAGCCATCGCCATAGCCAGAGCCAGAGCCACAGCCATCGCCATAGTCAGAGCTTATTCTTAAGAAGTTGTCTATCGTTTCCATTCTTTAATATTTTTTAAATTTTTCACTGCCTTCTCACTGCACGGAAGCAACTCAATCACTTCCGTGACAATCATAGACGGCACGGTAACGGTCAGCTTGCTGTTGTTGTTAACGCCGTCCGTAGCTATCTGGCTGAGGCTGGCAGCGCCGTCCCAGTAGTAAATGCGGCGGCAGTTGTGAAGCTCCGCCTGTCTGGTAACGGCGTCAAAGTCTGCGAGCTCTGCAAAAAAAACGCCCGCGCGGTTGCATCTTACAATTACATGTTTTCCGTTTAAATTTTCCATAGGTTGTTGTTTTAAATTGTTAATAATAAGTTTTTTATCTGATTGTTAGACTGGTGTTCTCGACCATCTGACAGCCAGGCACCAGCTCGCCAGCCTTGAGGTGGTCTTTTATCACCGACTTCATCACCTTCTTGGTGTACTCGCAGTACTCGTCGGGCACGGCGGTCTCGTCTGTCACCTCCACGGCCTGCGTCGCTCTCAAGGTGAGTGCAAATGTGCCCGCCTTGAGCTTCGGCATGTCGGCGATCGTCATTGCGTTGCAAACGGCCTCCTTCAGTCGCTCGGTGAGGTTCTCGGCGGCTTTCTTGCGCTTGGTGAGGCGGTCAATCTCTGCCTTATAGGCCTCGATGTCGGCCTTGGTGTTGATTATGAGCGCGCAGTATGCCTCGGCCTTGGTTTCGAGCTGTCCGTTGGCTATTGCCAGCTTGGCGGCGGTCTCTTCGGTGATTTCGCCCTCTTGGGCTTCGATTTCGGCCATTATGGCGGCCAGTTCCTGGGTGATTTCGTAAAGGTTCATAGCGTTATTTTTGTTTTTTACGACCGTGAAAGCACGGCCACTTTTTCATCTTCAGAAGCCCGTCTATAGGACACCACACGCAAAAAGGGGTGTTTTCGCCAATCTTGCGGTATTTCTCCTCCTCGGTAGCACTCTCACACTCTCCGCAGGTGATGGTGTCCGTATCGGTTTGTTTCGGGCGTTTTTTCATTATTTGCAGAGTTGTGCCTTGCGGCGGTTGAACAACTCCTTGACGGTCTCGTCGGTGCCTTCGTCGGGCGTGAGCTGCTGCCATAATTGGAGCAGCTGCTTGATAGAGGTGCAGCTAGCCACCTGCTCGGCGAGTGTCTTTGGCTTGAGGCTGTCGGGATCGGTGTTGCCGTCAAGCAGCAGCAGGCCGCCGAGGCAGTACTTGCGCGAGTAGCTGAGTGAGCTGCCGCCACACTGCTCGAGGCTCATGCCCTTATGGCTGAGGTCTATCGGGCAGGGGCTTGACACGGTGACCGTCTGTCCGCTCTCGCTGTCTATAAGGGTGGCGGTGGTCTTGAGGTAGGTGGTGTCGGCTACGGTGTACACCTCATCATTAAAGTAGAGTGTGCAGGCATACTTGTCGAGCAGCGGCTTGAGGCGCTCGTTGATTGCCTCAAGGGTGCGGTACTGATATTTTCCAAATTCGTTTGTCTGGTCTTTTGGTGCGGCCATCTCGTTTTGGATTGCTACAAGCTTCTGGTAGATGTTCATCTCTACCTTCTCTTTTTTCTCGGTTTTTTCTGTTTTTTCCATGTTTTTCTGTTTTTGTTTGTAACAAATATACTACTTTTATTTTAATTGTCAAGTAAAAAAAATCACTTTTTCTTATTTTTTTATCTCTGTATTTCAAATAGTTACAATTTATTTTTCATTTACCTGCGATTTGCTCGGATTTTCGGCTCAATTTTTCGGAGTAAAATTGCTATTTCACCAAATTTCAATATAATAGTTCTTGTCGGCAATCCGATTTTTCGTCATATATGTTACGTGCCAATTTTTAGAATTATCCTTATAGCAGCGTATATACACGAATTTTGCGCCTAAAAAAATTGAGGCTGAAATCCGTCTTACAATCGTGGCTGCTTTGAGCGGTTTGTCATCGAATGAAATCCGCATTGCCTCTTCGTAACATTTGCCAACATAATGATAGATAGCAAGATTTGTATATTTATTGGTGTGTTTTTTTCATTTTCTTGAATAAATATCGCGTTTGTCGTCAATTTCTATCGCCGCCAAGGTCAGCATGATAGCAATAAAAATCATCACCACCATCACTGCACTTCCTTTCTGATGGCTTCGAGCCGCTGCTCGAGCTCTTCCTTCTCTGCGAGCAGTCTCTCTCTGCGTTTGCTCTCGTAGGTTTCGATGATTGAAGCGCGCAGGCGTGCCTCTTCGGTAGGTGTCAGAAAGCCAGCGACCGATATTGCCGATGTGGAGTAGTGGATTACGTCGTTGCGGTGCGACCACGCCCCGATGATCAGTCTCGCGCCGTCCACGTAGTACTCGGCGTGGTACACGCTGTCTTTGACGTAGTCTGTCTTTTCAACCTTCGCCGGCTGCAGGGTGCCTTCCATGAGCATGGCGGCGAGTTCCTGCTTTACTTCTTTTAATAATTCGTTGATTTTCATAGCTGTAATTTTAGGGTTGTTTTTCGTTGTTTGTTTATGTCACAAATATACGACATTTTATTTATTTGTCAATACTTTTCAACAAAAAAATAAAATTTTTTCTTGCTGATTATCAATAAGTTATAGAAAAAAGTTAAAAGGGTGCGATTTTTTCAACAAAAACGCCCCGATTTTTCGGAGCATTTTTGCAGTTTTCAACAATTTTCAAAAAAAACCGCCCCGAAAAAGGGGCGGCACAAACAAAAAAAACACGGAAAAATCAAACAGGCGGATTGCCGCCTTTTAGATTGCAAAGATACGAATTTTCCACCCATCCGCTCACAATGTCGAAGAAATTGTCAAAGCAACGTATGACGGCGTAGTGGCCTCCAGCCGCCTTGATTGCCTTTTCCATCGCCTTCTGGCTTTCGGTCTGCACGCCTTTGCCGTATTTGAGCTCCATTGCGAGAAAGTGGCCGCCTATGGATGGCAGCAAAAGGATGAGGTCAGGGAAGCCCGCACGGGTGCCCATGCGCTTGAAACGTGCCGCCTCTCTCACATCACGCCGCCCGCCGTTGGGCGAGTGGTGGAGCAGCGGCCTGAGTGGCGGGTATTGCAAGTCAAACCAGCGCACGCAGCTCTCCTGCAGATGTTCCTCGTTGTGCCTCATGCAATCTGCTGTATCTCCTTGATGGTGTCAATGTCGAGGGCCGCGGTGAAGGCGTAGGCGTTACATAGATAATACTGGCAATCAATATATCCGTCATTGTCAAGTAATCTTCTTCTTTCCATAGGTTATCCTCCTATAATTGTGCGATTTCAGCAGCCGTCAATGCTCGATTGTAGAAGCGCACATCCTTAACATACACCACCGCACTATGTGCGCCATTTATATTGTAAATCGGAAATATGCTGACATATTTGTTCATATCACTTGCTGGTAGTCCGCTCATTACATATCCGCTCGTGTTAGTTCTTGCAAGTATCTTGTCAACATAGTTATTGCCGACATCGTTCGCAATACTTCCTACAAACTCATACCAATGGCTACTCGTGTAACTTGTGAAATAGAAAGAAGTGCATTGAAATAATGGGCTTCCCACATATCTTCCACTTCCGTTCGTCCTTCCAACAGAAGGGAAAAAGCGAGAATATGTGATGTCAACTGCTGACACTATCTTAATCTTTGAATACATCGTATATTCGACAGTGTTAGCTGATGTCACATCAATTCCGAGCGATAGGTTGCTCCAGTAGAATTGCGAGTAAAACTCTGCGGCAGAGCCGTCAAATTTGTATGCACCCTCTGCGTTATCCCAAGTAAGTGTGCCAGCGTGTCTGATGTGGATGTCTTGACCGCTGATATGGTCGGTCGTGTCACCTTGTGTCAAAGGTGCGTAAAATATAAGGTCTTCTGCAAAGGGTATTCCGTTAATATCAAGTAGTCTTCTTCTCTCCATAGTTATAAGTTGGCGACCTCCTCTGCGGTCATTTCAATGTTCCAAATTCTCGCATTACCTGCATAAAATCTATAGTTGTGTCCAGCCGTCGCTGCCGTTTCGCAGAGAGTAACATAATCGCTCAACTCTCTTGTAGCCAACGACTGCGTGTGTATTAAAACTCCATCTTTATACCACTTGCCGATTTGACTGCCGCCAACATCTTGCGAATAAGTCACTACAAATCTGCCATTGATTGGGCTGGTGTTCGCTGCGTAGAAACTATGGCGAATAATGCAGGGTTGAGCAGAAAGGTATCTCGGGCAAGACATTGCGGTTTGATATATTGAATACAATGACACCTCCTTCATATCAAGTGCCATTGTCATTGGGCTTCCGTTTTGAATTGAAAAACCGATATTTTGGTAAACTAATGCAGCCTTCGTATTTCCTCCGCTTGAATTGTAAGCGTAAAGTAGATATTTATTTTCTGCACTGTTGTATGCAGCCGAGCAGCCACTTTCGGTTATTGGTGTGATGTCGTGCAATATTTCCTTATTGCCGCTGATGTTGTCTAATGGCGCGTAGAATATCAAATTATCACTATGTGGCAAATCTAACAATCTCCTTCTCTCCATACTACCAGCCTCCTTTCCAACTTGCCGTGTCGCTCGACCATTGCAGCGTGGTGGCTGCTTGGGTGCTTGCAGCGTGGTTAGTGATTGCGTGGTATGCTGCGGTCAGCAGTATGGCGAAAGCCAGCAGCACAAAGGCTGCGATTATCGCATCCTTAAGCCTTGCGTAGCCGTTCATAACTGTCAGTGTATCCATCGGTGAGTTCTTTTAAGGTTTCCGTATTTTCTGCGCTCTCAATGGCTGATTTTGCCTCGTAGAAGGTAGCCCGCAGCACTTTACCCATGTGCAGGTAGGTTGCGACCACTTCGCTCGCTTTCGCATCATCATAGATTTTGTCACTATCTTCCGCCTCAAGCGACAATCGTGCGTTCATCAGTTGGTATTCGCTAACCCAGCTGCCGAGAATTTCAAGCGATAGGTCGCTCAACTTCTTGAGTGCTTCGGCTTTCAGTTCCTCCAGTGTCGGCACGTTCGTAATCGGCTCGGCTGGTGGTGTCGGCTCGTTCATAATCTGCGACCAGTGTGCACGGGGGTTGGCTTTCCACCTCTCCACCTGCGCCTCGGTCAGTGGCGTGAGGCCTTCCTTCTCGGTTGGTGCCACACACGCCACGATTTTCTTCAATGTTTCGTTAAAGTATAGATACATAGCGCATTGGGTTTAATATTCTTTGATGATAAGTGCGGGGTAGCCGTTATAGGCCAGGATGTTTAGCTCCGTGTAGCCGCCCGCCTTCACGGTGAAGGTGGCGTTGGTGTCGCCCGTTATCACGTAGTCGGCGGCTCCCGTGAGCGCCACCGTGACGGTGCGGTCGCTGGCCGTGTCGTTCACGATGAGCAGCGAGTGCGTGGTGCGTGCCGTGGTGCCGGTGCAGTCTGCCACGAAGGCGGACCAGCTCGAGGGGGTGTCGAGGTCGCTCACCTTGAGCAGCGTGGCTGTGCTGCCCGCGGTGTTGTCGGTTTCCCATTCCACGGTGCCAGTGCCGCTGGTGTTGTCGTTTATTGCCGCGTCCACGGGGATGATATCGGGCTTGCCGATGAGGTCGTCGTAGTCTCCGCTGGTTGCCACGGCTGCGAGTGTCGAGGCTAAAAGGTTGAGCACGTCGGCCACGGTCGCCATGGATATGGGGTTGTCGCCAGCCTGCTGTATGAGCATTAGGTCAGTGTCTTGCGGCGTGCGTGGCGTCAGTTCCGATAGGTTGACCTGGTAAGAGGTGTCGGTTGGTTGGATCTGGTTTCTCATTGTTGTCCTATTAAGTTATAGTTGTTACTGTTGTCTTTCTTGCCGATGAGGTAGAACTGGCCGTTTGTCTTCACGCCGAGCAACTCGAAGGTCTGCGTGGGCTGCACCTCATTGCTGAATGGCGATTTTGTCAGTATTGCAGTATAGTGGAAGCGGTCGGTGTCATCGTCCCACTCCACGCTGGTGAGCGCGAAGCGGAGCCCGTCTATTATCACCGAGCTGTCGCGGCGGATGTCCTGGCGCGTCCAGCCCTTCACCTCAACCACCGAGCCGAAGTCCTGCATCTCCATTGTTGTGAGTTTGGGCGGTTGCTCGAGGTTGCAGTAGATTATATCGGTATCAAGGTACAAAAGGCCGAGGTAGCCCTCACAGTCCTCGTAGTTCACCTTCCAGTTGTGCGCGTCCGCCACATCGTCATCCTGCTCCATTTCGTAGATTGGCACGTAACCCTTGTGCCAGTTTCTGGTGCTTCTCACATTTGAGAACTCACTTTCAAAAAGCACCTTTTCGCCCTCCAGCTCGCTGCCTTCCGCAGTGAGTATGGCCGAAGGCTTGCCGTCCTTGTATCTGATGATGTTGGTGCGACCGATTGTTGAGCTTGTCATTGCCACACTCTCCACCCAGTGCTTCTCGATCGTCTTTGCGTCGTCTGATAGTGCGGTGAGTTTGAGGGTGAGCGTCGGCGACTGCTCGAGCACATACTGCATGCTCGTCAACCAGCTCACGGTTGTAAGGTAGGATTTTACGCTTATCTCGGGCATATTGCACCAAAGGCCGAAGTATGAGAACGACCAGTCGGTGTGGCTCGGTGCCAAAGTTGCACCCCATGCCGACCAGTCCGCGCTCACTGGCAGATAGTCCAGCTCTTCCTCGTAGTCGGCCTCGGCTATATTATAGCCAGTATAAACGAACTTTGCCATGATTAACTTATCGCCGCTCATCTCGTCCGACACTATGGTGAGCACGTCGCCCTCGTTGAATGTCTTTGTGGTTGTCTTGCTTGTTATCGAGCCGCTGCCGCCCGTGTTATCGACCATATTCTGCGCCACTCCGTTGATGTAGATGTCGGCGTCGTATATGCCGTCCTTATTCCATTTTTCCACCGTCACGGTGGCGTTACAGCTGCGTTTGAACGTGAAGCTTTGCACGGTTCCGTTCGGTAGCCATTGGCCTCCGCTGTATGTCGGCTGTTTTTCCATCTTCAGGTCGTTGACAATATGCTGGCCGCCAAAGATTGAAAAGTCCGTCGTGCCGCTCTCTGATATGGCGAGTATGCACTGCGTAGGATTTTGCGGGCATACTGTCTTTTTTGTTGCCACCACGCCCAGGATGTTGAGGTTGTAGAAGTCACCCGAGCCAATGAACTCACTCTCATCGAGCGAAAGGTTGCCGCCTTGGGTGGCGAGCACGCCCTGCATGATGTCAAGGTGTGAGGCTACGGGATGGCGGCCATAGCACCCCGCGATGTTACCCTTCTCGGCTATATAGCTGGGAAACTTCAAACTGTTGGTCTTTTTCACCTCATCGCTCCACTTGTAGATGGTGGAGGCACTATCCACCTGCAGCCGCCAAAGGCTCAGATTGTCAATACTTGCAAACAGCACGGGCGTGAATAGCGTCACGTTTGCCGTGGTGTCGGTGGTGGAGTTCACCATCAGCTGCGCCGTGTACCTCTCGCCCCTCTTATAGGCCACGCACTCCACACGCTGCGGGTGTCCTGTGTAAAATTCGGTGTATAGGCCTAAAAGTCGGCGGTTCTTCCGTGTGAGTGGCACATCGAAGTCCGTGGTGAAGTCATCCGAGAGCACGTCACCGCAGAAGCGCACATTGGTGATGGTTTCCGTGATTTCACCGCCATCGGCGGGCATGTCCAGCAGCTCATTGTCAATGTATATCTCCATATCGCCTAAATGTTTACGATAATTTTCACGGTTGCGGCGTGTGTGCCGCCGTCCTCGGTGAAGGTGAAGCTGTCAAGGGCGCACGGCTGCCAGTCTCCGCTGTAGCTGTATGCATACTCCACATCGTCGGCGTAGCGTATGTCGGTCATGAACTCTCCATACTCCACATCCGTCACTCCGAGCGTGATGGTGCGCTGAAGTCCCGTGAGGTACCGCCCCGCGCGGTTGCGCTCGATACCCTCTTCATTGTACTGCACCGCCGAGGTCTTGTCGGCCGCCGTCATGGGCTTGCAGGCCACGTACCGCTTGCAGCCGTCGGTGTTGGTGTACCTTAGCCACACGGCACGCCTCGGCTCGCACATAAGCTTGAACTTCACGGCATAGCCAGCCCCGCCGTCGCGGATGAACTGGTCGACGTCACCTCCGCCGCCCGCCTCGGTCTGCCATGATACGCCGCTCGGATCGGGACTGAGTGACGACACCGCCACGCTCACCACTTCACTGTAGCCGTACTGGTATTCGCACGAGAAGAAGTCGATATCCGTCATGGTGTCATAGTAGCGCACGGTGCGCTCGCACGGGTGCAGCCTGCCCGCTATGGTCTTGCCGTTGGTGATGGTGAACTGCACGTCGCTGGTCTGGCTCACCGTAACATTGTCGTAGGTGCCGCCGTAGAATATCTGCGCGTCAAAGTTGAGGTATCCGACCTCGCTGGCAGTTGGTGTGATTGTCTCAAGCACGCGGCTGAGGTCAAGGCGGAACCACCAGTTGTTGATGTCCGAGAAGGTGATGGTCTGCACGGTTGCGCCGGCATACTCTACCGTCACGGTCACCTCGCCCAGCTTGTCGGTCTTTGCGCACTCGAAGGTGACGCAGTTGCGGTCGCGCTGGTAGATTGTGTTGTCGGGGCGTGTGAACCTAAAGAGGCGGTTGCCGCTGTCGTATGTGTAGTCTATGGTCTGCATGGTTTTTATTTTTTAGCGATTAGTTCCTTGGCGGTGACGCGGTTCTGCACCCGTGTGATTTCCTTAACCGACACCACGGGGTGTACCTCGGCCATAACGTCGAGCATCATGTCGCGCATGGCGTCGGCGCTGCCCACCCTATTGTCACCGATGGGTGCGCCTCCGTACATCTGGTTTATAGCCGACAAAAGCGGAGCTGCCGCCATTGTGGCCTTGGCTGTCATCACGCTCTCACCGTTCGACAGTCGGGCGTGTATGCTGTCGCTGGTGCCAGTTCCTGGACCCTCGACGAGGCCGCCCTCGGCAAACTTGGGTGTGGCTGGTGTTGTCGCCTTTTTCAGAAGGGCTGCGGATTGTGCCACCGCTGCCAGCACTATGCTCACCATCTCGGCTATAAATGCGGGTGTGGTGAAGGGCGCGGCGATACCCGTCTGCGCTCCCGCGGCCGTTGCGCCTTGTATGGCGTTGGCTATTGATTGGGCTGTAGAGGCTGCCACGTTGGCCGTGGCTACAGCGGTCAAAAAGCCCTGCATGTCCTTGTTGTCGCCAGCTATCTCGGTCAGCATGTCCGAGAGGCTGCCCGTTATGGTTGCGGCGCTGTCGATATACGCCTTGCGGCTCTTCTTTGCACCTTCAACCTCAGCCTGCTGCTCTTGGTATGCCGCGTCTGCCACAGCCTTAAGAGCCTCGCCGTGGCGTGCGAGTGCTGCAGTGACCGCATCCTCCGCCTCCACCATGGCGATGGCGTACTGCGTCTCGCTCATTCCCATGGCTTCGAGAGCCTTGGCTCTCTCTTCGCCTTGCAGGCTATTTATGCCCTTGAGCTGGTCTCGCACCTGCTCGGCGTACGTTACGGCTGCACGGGCGGCGGCCTCCACGTCGGTGCCAGCGTCCTGCAGCATCTTTTTGTAGTCGAGCATGTAGGTGTCCATTACGTCGGAGTACGCCTTTTTGAAGGCGTCCATCTGACCTTTGGCGGCCTCGTCCGCCCACTTTTTCCGCATCTCGCCCAGCTTGGTCTGCATCTCGGCCTCTTTCAGTATGATAAGGGCTTGGATGTCCGCGCGGGCTTGCTGCGTGAGGTTCTTCTCAGTGGCGAGCGTCTTTTTCAAGTCCTCAATCTGGCGGGCGTATGACACGCGGAGTGCTTCCTCGGATTTCTGCTGCATGTCGGCGATGGCCTCGATGCGTGCATCCTCGTAAGCGCGCGACCATTGACGCGCGGTCTCCTCCATCTCGCGTCTGCGCTGGAGATATTCCTTGTAACGCTGTTGCCGTTCTTTTAGTTCGGCGGCCTCCTGCTGCGCTATCTCGTTGCGTGCGCTTGCCGCCTGCCTGTCAAGGCGGCGGATGCCTTGATAGAAGTTCTCCTCGGCCTGGTACATGGCGGCCTCAAGCTCCGCGAGGCGGTTCTTGGTCTCGTCGCTGGTGTCATTGTCCTGCTTTGCCTTCTGGCGTGCCAGACGCAGACGCTCGGCGGCGATGTCCTTCTCTGCCTTGAGGTTCTTCTCTTCGAGGGTGCGGGCTTGCTGCAAAAACTCAAGCCGCTGCTCCGCCGAGTATTTGTCCGTGTCGGTTGCCTTGGCTCGGAGCTCTGCGATGTCGCGGCTGTTCTTTGCACTCTCCACTGTGTAGGTTCGCTCGGTATCCTGCAGCGCGTCAAGGTCTCGCTCGTAGTCCTGTGCGGCCTGCTGCGCGTCCTTGAAGCCTGGTATCAGCTTCAGCACTGCAGTCACTGCGTTAGCGGCGGCAAGCGCGACTTTGCCAAGCACCTCAGCAACCTTTTCAAGCACCGCGCCGACAGCCGACACTATCGGCTGGAATGCTGCCATGGCGGTGCTGAGGTCGGTCATTGCGTTGTCGGATTTCTTGAATGCATCGACAAGTTTCAGCACCACCGCGGCTATGGCGGCGATGATTGCGACGATGGGATTGGCGAGCAGCTTGAGCAGCTGTTTCCCGAAGGCTGCGACAGCCTGCGCTCCGTTCTTAAACGCCACACTCAACTGCATGGTGCCGCCAGATAAGCCCTTGAAAAGATTGGCGACCGCTCCGAGCGGACCAGTCATGCCGAGAAGCGCCTGCTCATAGTGTCCCACTTGCCTGTGCCAGTCTCCCATTTTGTGCTCCAGGTCTGACACCTCGGTGTTGAGTGACTGCATCTTGTCGAGTATCTCCTTACCCCTTGCACTGTCCCTCTCGGTTGCCGATAGGGCGGCCCATTGTTTCTTCAAGTCTTTTAGCTGGGTGCGCATCTGATTGAGTGACCCATCGGCCTCTTTGGCCGCCTTGGCATTATCTTCAAGCACCTTTTGGTTGGCTTTTATAACGGCGTTGTTCTCGGACATCTGCTTTTTGATGTCCTTCAGTCCGTCCGCGTACTCCTTGCGTGTCTTTGCGCCGTTGTTGTACTCCTTTGTGAGTTCCAGCTGCGCGGCCTTCAGCCTGTTGAGTTCGGTGGTGGCGTTCTGTATGGCCTTTGTCGCCTGCTCGTTGCTAACCTCTATGTCTATGATTACGGTTTCTTCTGCCATTTCTTAATTCTTCAATAGATTGTTGATTGTTTGTATCGTGCTTTCAACGAGTTTCCTCTTCAATGCTGCCACTTCTTCCTCTATCACATTGCTGTAGATGTCGTCGCGGCCTCCTGCACGGTATAACAGTGTGCCATTCTTGCGTATAAACCACGCGATGCTGGCGGCCATTTTGTACCGCTCCCTGTCTCCGCTCGGTGCGATGCCCTTTGCGTCCATCCACTTGGCGATAATATCCTTGAAGTTGTAGGGATATTTCCGCGGTGCGCCTGCGCTTCCTTCTTCAAGGTTATCGAAACCTGGACGGCCGTACAATATGCCTCCCGTGTCGGTTTCCTCTATGCGCATGCTCTTGGCCGTTTCGCCGCTCGCCCACTCGCCGCTGGTGCGGATGTTCTCCGTGATGCGCTCACGTATGCGCTCAAGGCAGCCGATAACCAGCTCGTTACTCATCGCCGCCTCCTATGCACTTGCCGACCTTCTCCACGGATCGGAACTGGAACGACACGCCAGTAAGCAGCGCGTCGTGGTTGTCGTAAACGGAGCGCAGCACCAGCTGCGTGCCGTCAATGCTGAGGTTGCCGCGGTCGGTCAGCGCGGTGTAGAAACTCATCGCCAGCCTCTTCATCTCGGCAATCTTCGCCTCATTCTTCCAGCCGTCGAAGTCTATACTGTCGGCCTTGGTGAGGAAGAAGAGGTTGCAGTCCGCGCTCTCGCGCTGGTAGCCGAGAGAGGTGTCAATGGTGGTGGTGGTGATGCAGTAAAGCACCGCACACGGAAACTCGGCGCGGTCAAGTCTTAGGTTAGCCACGCCGGGGCTCTCGTACATGAACTGCTTTATGTCGGTGACCGAGGCGACTGCCTCTCTTATCTCTTCGGGTATGCTCATTTCTTTTGATATTTTCTTTTCTGCAGTGTCGCGAGATTGCTCTCATACTTCGCCTGCGCCGTCATCTCGCGCGCCAGCAGCAGGTAGTCGGTCAGCGGCGCATGCTCGGCCTCATTGAGAGAGTGAAGGCCGTAACGCTTCTGCACGTCAAGCAGTATGCGCTCGCTCGGTGTCGGGAACTTCACGCCCGCGGCGGCCTTCTCGGCCAGCGGGTCTTGCTGGTAGTCGTTGGCGGTCAGATATTGCCTTATATCCTCCATCTGCCTCTTCAGCGACTTCAGCCGCCCCAGCATCACAAGGGCAAGTTTCGGGCTGCCGACAACTTTACGGGCTATGTGGCTGTCATTTTCAAGCAGCCCGATGAACTCGCCGCAGGTAAGCCCGAGAACGGGCTTCTTCAGCCCTCTCTCGGGTATTCTTTCGATAATGGTGTCAAAGTTCGTCCCGTTGATTAAAGGCGCAACATCACGCCATCTTGTCCTTTTGTTTATTAGCATAGCTCAAAGTGCGGTTTGTCGATGAACTTCTCCCAGTCGCCGCCCCACTGTATCTTGGTGCCGAGTTCCTTGGCGGCCTGCTTCATTACGGCGGCAAGCCTCTCAAAGCCTTTCCAGTCCACCGCCTTGCGGTCTTGGGTGAGTGGGTAGAGGTCAACGGCCTCGCCCGTGAGGTGCTTGCTCTTCATCGTGCGGCTCTTTCCGCAGGCGAGCAGCTGTCGCTGTCGCTCAATGGTGCGAACGCCTTCGGAAATATTAAAGGGAGCGGCGGTCAGTTTTGCGGCCCTTTCGACCACAGCCACCAGTTCGGGCTTCACGCCCTCGAGCTTCTTCATGTCACGGATTGATAACACCATATCACTCGACTGTGAATGTAATTGACAATTTGCTGCCGTCAGCAGTGGTCACACTGATTGAGTGTTCGCCTTCGCTGATATCCTCTGTTGTTCCGAGGTCTCCAACAATGCCGCCAATAACTGATGCTGGCAGGTTGGGGATTTGTTCAAGTAATTGGTAGTACAATTCCTTTGTCAGCTCTCCGTGTGTATCGAAGATGTAGTCATCCTCGCCTAACTCGCTGCCGTCAATAGTGACACTGTCTGGTGTCGGGTCGCTGGGTGACAATACGATGAAGTGCGAGCCACCAGCATAGAATAAAAACGAAGTAGCTCCATCCGCACCTGCAGGAACTATCAATTTGCCCACATACTTGCGGAAGAAGGGGGTGTTCGGATAAATTATGTTATTTCTTTTCATCATTTTCTTTTTGTTTTGGTTTGAAAAAATTGCGGTTGTTCGGGTGGTCGGCGATAAAGGCCTCAATCACCTTGTCAGGGCTGTCCCCGTCAATCGGCAAACCACGCCACCTCAGCGTGCGGGTGCCGACAAACTCCCACTTTTTGCTTCTTTGCTTTTTCGGTTTCATGTATTTCTGCTTTAAAACAAGAAAGAGGTCGCGCCAGCAGTCGGGGCAGCGTTCGTTCACCTGCAATCCCTCATCTTTCGCCACCTCTTTCAGAAAGGACTTGTCGGCGGCGGTGAAGCTCCAATACCTCACCGCAATGCCTTCAAGCCTCAAAGTGATTTGCCCAGCGTCCATGCTATTGAGCGGTTGTGGTCAAAGCCTGGAATGCGGCATAGGTGGTTGCGTAGTCGGTTGAGTACATGAAGAGGCCAGACTTCGGAACCTCGGTCTCCTGCAGGTTAACCAGCCAGCCGCCGCCAGTCTCGTCGCTGTAAGCGTCACGGCTGAGCGCGGAAGCCTTAAGTCCTCGCTGCCATCCGAACACCTGGAACACGCTGTCGCTCGGGGTGGTCGCCTTGTGCTCGTTGTTGTACTCGTTCTGCAGAACAACAACAAACTCGCCGCTCTTCAGCTGGTCGATGACGTTCTCGCAAACGTCGGGGTCGTTGTTCAGCACCGTGAAGGCCACGGTGTTGGTGAAGGTGTTGGCGATGTCAGCGGCCTGCATCTCGGTGTTCGTGCCGTTGAACGGGTTGTTGCTGTCCATCTCTACCCAGTAGCCCTTCTTTCCGGTCTTGACCTTGAGCGTGCTGATGACGTTGCCGGCGGTCACGCTGTTGACGTAGTCAATGTCCTCGCGGTTGATGATGACACCCACCTTCTTGTAGCCCTTAACGATAGGGTCGTCGCAAGACTTCTGGATGTCCTGTGATATTAATGATTGACACAATGCCATGTTTTGTTTCTCCTTTCAATTATCGGTTAATAAAAAGAAGGGCGGCGCTTGACCGCCCCGTTGTTTGTTACACGTAAAGAGTGGCTGCTGCTTTCGGGTATTCGATAGCGCCGCCGATTGGGTTCTCTGCGCGGTAATAGGTCACGTTCGTGGTGATGTCGTGCTGGCTTACGAGCTCAGGGTTCATCTCGCCCACCATCACATAGCCGTCGGTGGCAAGTGCCACACCGCGGTAGGTGGCGTCGTCGATGAGGCCAGTGGTGATGATGTCGGCTGCTCCGATTTGGGCGGCCACGTCCTCTTTGCTGAGATATTGAGGCGTGCCCGTCGAAGAGAAGGACACCTTGCGCAGCTCGTTCAGTGTGGCCTTGCTCATGAACACCACGATGTCGCCGATGCCGTCGTCCACTTTTGCCACCATGTCAACAAACTGCTCGATAAGAGACTTGTTGCTGTCATATTGCACGGCGGTCATGTAGGGGGTGGTGGTGGTGCCTGCCACTTTTTCGATAGAGGTGATGCGCAGGTCGGGAGTTGCCGATGTTCTGCCGTCGCCAACCAATACGGCGCGCTCAACCTCTTTAATCCACTGGCGGATGAGTTCGCCTTGGATGTAGTTAAGCAGGTCGCCTGGGTTGTTGAACTCGGTCAGACGGTCAATGTTGATCATCTTGTAAACCATCTGACAGGTAACGTCCTTGATGGAGATTTCGAGGGCTTGGTTCTGCTTGGTTTCGCCTGGTTTGTGACCTTTGGCTCTTACGTTCTCGGAGCTGTCGGCGGTCACTTCGGTGCGTACCATGTAGCGTTTGGCACCCGACCATTTCAAACGGTTCAGCCAGTTCTTGGGGCTTTCCCATGCGTCGATGATGGCACCTCTTACGGCTTCGGGAAGAAGGGCTTCTTCGCTACCTACAGAAGTGGTGATGTTATTCTTGGAGCAAACTGCAGCCCAGTTGGCGCGCATTTCCTTGGCGTCGCGGCTTTCGGTCCAGCACTTGAGGAAGTCGGTCATGGCGTTCTTGCTCTTCAGATAGTTTTCGGTGGGTACGTTCGGGTTTGCACCTTCTGCGATTTTCTCTGCAAGTGCTTCGATTTTCTCGTTCACCTTTTCCTCGAAACCTTTGAGGATGTCCTCTGCGGTCTTTTCCTCTTCGAGGGCTTCCAGTTCAGTGATGTAGGCGTTCAGGTCGTCAATCATCTCTTGAGCGGCGGCCTTGGCCTCGTCGTTGAGATAGTTCAAGCTCTTTTTCTTGGCCTCTATCTCTCTTTTGGTTTTGTTAATGAGCAATTCTTTGATTTTCATGATTTGATTTTTTTTAGATTAATAAAAGGTTGTTTGTGTTATTATTTTCGGAATTTTCCGTTGTGTTTATTCTTATTCTATGTAACTCAATCGCATTCTTAACCACATTTTTCTGTTCAAAGTCGGCTGGTATGTCCACGATGCTGATACGAACGAGGTTAAAATCTTTTGCTATATATGTTCCATCCTCATCGTTCAACTCGATACTGTCCCATGGCACAAAGCCTTCCGTAGAAAGATATAATGGCACATTTGCTTCCAGAAGCGGAATGATATAGTTTTTTGCCGCCCACGTGTCCTTTGCGATGTAACCGTTTACTTTCAACCCTACAGTATTTGGAACGAGGTCTGTCCAAGTTCCAATTATTGCATCCCACGAATGCATCCAATTCATTGATGGCATTATTCCATCCGTACCTTTCATTTTTTTGAAGAAAGCGTCAAAACTATCTTTAGTGACAATCTCGCCGTTCATATTAGCCTTACCAAAATGGCAAGCATACACATCGTCTATTTTAATTATCTTTTCGTCTGATACATCAAAGTTCTTTCGCTCCAATTTTACGGAATTGAGTTTGAGCATTAAGCCATTATCTTTTGTTTCCATTTGTTTTACATTGTTAAATTTGTCAGTTGCTTTTCGTATTCGGTGGTGTCCAGCTCGAGTTCGCGCATCTTGGTGATGAGGTCCACCAGCTTGGTCTTGTATTCCACCTCGGCGGTGCGGTCATCTTCCAGCTCGGCCACGTTGTCGATGCGGAAGGTGAGCTTTTCGGTCGGCACAAAGAGCTTGGTGTCCTTGCGCATGATGTACTGGCCTACCTTGAGGGTTATCTCCGCCAGCGGGCTGATGCAGTTGCGGTAGAAGTTCACCGTGGCCTGCGCCTGATTGTCGAAGGTGCTGCCGCCGATGATAAGGTCGGTCGGCACGTTGAAGTATCTGCAGAGGGTCTTTACCTCCTGCTCTATCTTTTCTGGAAGTTCGAGCTGCTTAACGGGCAGGGTGAACTGCTTGAAGTCGAGCGGCATGGTGGTGAGCAGTATCTGCTTCTTGTCCTTCTCTATGCCGTAGCTCTTCTTCAACTCGGCGTTGAACTCGTCCTTGTCTGCGGGTGAGGTCGGCAGACCTTTGCCCGTGAGTATGCCGAGCGCCCCGAAGTTCTCCGTGAGGTGGATGTCGCCGTTCTTGTACACGTCGATGGCGTGCAGCGCCTCGGCGATGATGCCGAAGTCGGTCTTGCGTTCCAGCTGGTATTTGTCCGAGTAGTACACCACGTCGTAGTTGGTGATGCGGCCGTCACTCCCTTTGCGCACGTCCGACCAGTCCACCATGTAGGGCTTGCCCTTGTCGCCTATGCCGACCACGATGGTACCCGTGTGCCACATCTCCCATATCATAGGGATGAAGTTCGTGTCGAGGAAGGCCACGATGCGCTCCAGCTTGCGGTCGTCAACATCCGAGTAGAAGCGCACGTTGCGCATGCCTGCGAAGATGGTCTCAAGGATGAGCCACAGGTACTCGTCAGAGTACTTGCGCAGGTCCCAGCGGTCCAGCGGTGTGAACCATGCCGAGCCGTAGCGGTAGCCCCTCTCGATGAGGTCGTTGATTTGGTTTTTACTCTTTCGGTCGAACAGTCCCATAGGTAGTGTCTTGTTTCATTTTCAAAATCTCGCCACGGGTGTAAGTGGCGATCTGCTCAATCTGGGCGTTGAGGTCACCCGACTGCACCGAGCCCATGACGGCGGTGTTCTTCACCATGATGGTCACGTCGCAGTGGACGGCGTCCATTTGCGCCAGCTTTTCGGTCAGTGCGGTAAGTTCGGCGTTGCGCTGCTCGAGGGTGGCGATGGTCTCCTTGGCGGCTTTCAACTTGCGACCCTTGTTCGATGTGGAGCAGCCGAGCCCCACAATTGACAGCACCATCCCGAGCAGGACGGCGTAGGCTGCAATCTTTATCCACTTTGTTAATTTCATTTTGTTTTGCTTTTGTTTTTCTTGAATTCTTTAAATTCGCCGTTGAGGTATCCTTCAATGTCTGCAATCCGCGCCTCTATCTTGTCAAGCCGCTCCACCACGTCCTTGCCGTTGGCGTTGAGGATTGCGGTCACCTTGTCGTAAAACTCCTGCACAAGGTCGAGCCCCTTGCTCTGCGCCTCGTACTCACTCTCCTTGTTCGCGGTCTTGGCGGCGGTTTTCTTCGTCCGCCAGTCGCGTGCTATTTCAATCACGCCGATGATGAGGCCGCTCGACAGTACGGCGGCTATTACATTAGTCCATTCCATGATGTTGCGGTTGTGGTGTATTCGTACAGGTAATTTGCCGAGTTGTAGTCGGGGCGGATGTTGAGGAACTTGCACACCTCATCAAGGTAGCGCTTGCCCACTGTGTAGTGGTAGCGCTGCAGCTTGTAGATGTCATCCTCGTAGGCTGGCGTGGAGTAGTCGTCGCGCTTCTTTACCGTTCCGGTGCGCGTGGCGTTGAGGTTCTCCAGCAGCAGCACGGCGAAGGCGAAGTGGCCGACGGCCTCCTTTGCGCCCGCCATGGTTGCCGAGCCGTTGACGGCGATGTAGTAGTCGGTGCCCTCTTCTGCGGTCAGCATGAGCGAGTATGCCTCGTCGCCGACCACGGTCTTGAGGAAAAAGAGCTCGGTGTCCTTAATGGCACGCTCTATGTGCTCCGCGTCCTCGGTTGAGGTGCGGAAGCCCATTGCGTTGAAGTCTGCTACTGATACAATCATCTTTTTGCGATTTGCTACACAAAGTTACGGCGGTAAATCGCTAAAAAAGTGACTTTTGAAAAGTGTGTTTAAAAGTATTTGCCCGTTAGAGGTAGTTTTTGGCGTACATGAGCGCGTATCGTGCCGCGTCTATGGCGTGGTCCGCGCCGTGCGGCTTGCCGCTGTCGTCAAGCTCGTAGCCCTCCATCTCGTCGCGCAGGTTCGTACTGGTGTCGGTCACATAGATTGCGTCCATGGAGAGCATCTGCGAGAGGCCGTCGAGGATGGTGCCCTTTACGGCGTTCTGCATGGGTATGCCGCCAGCGATGTCGCCCTCCCATTTGCCGTTGTCGGCGGTGATGAGCGTGTACATGCGCCCCTTGCCAGCCCCGCCGTAGTCGCCGAAGATGAGCGAGTGACGGTCGACACCTGCCGCCACCATCTTGCGCGCCAGTTCCTCGTCGTTGGTGAGGCCACGCTCGTAGATGTACTCGTGGAAGTAAGCGCACTTCTGCCACACTTTGCAGCCGACCATCGTCGTGGGGTCTCCGTCCAGTGCGAAGCCGAAGTCCACGCCATAGACCTCCGTGACTGGTATTTCTCGATAGTGGTCGGGTGTTACGCGCTCCACACTGCCAAATACCGCGCCCGCCATGTCCGAGAACTCGCCGCAGTAGTACACGCGGTACATGTACTCGTCGTGTCGTGTGGCCGTCGGACGCTGGGCTCGTTCCTTCAAAGCCTCGAACTCGGCCTTCTGCGCTTTGGTGAGGTAGGCGTTGTCCTTGAAGGTGGTCGTCATCACGTTGTTTTCGTTCTGGAAGTCAGATCCCCAAAACTTCTTTGTGGGGTTGTAATTGTAGAAGCACTGCAGCCGTGCCGACTGCATGAGCACCTCAGCTACCGCCCGATCCACGTTTACACACTCGTTAATGAAGAGGAAATCGCACTGCGTGCCCTGTGCTTTGGTGGGGTGGTCGAAGTGGGCGAACTGCCACACCGTGCCGCCCTCGGTGGTGGCGTGGTAGCCGCTGACGATGGAGCCCGACACCATCACGCCCGTGGCACCTTGGAAGTCCTCCATGGTCTTCTGCAGCTGCGGGTATGAGGCGCACACCACCAGCACCTTGCAGCCGCCTATGAGGCCAGCGTAGGCACGCAGATACTGGAAGGTGGCGAAGGTCTTACCAGACCGTCGGCCGCCCTGCAGGAACACGTGGCGCTCATCGCCCGTGCGCTTGAAGAAGTCAGCAAATGTTTTACTTATCATCTCCGAAAAGCAGCCTCCGCGCCTCTTCGGGCGTACGCTGCGTGATTGTTGTGTTGAGGTTGAGTACGTTCTCGCCGAGTACGTCGGTGATGGTTTTGACGGCACGCTGGTCGCCCTTGGCCGCCTGCTTGATGGTGGCGGTGGCGATGGCCTCGATGACGCTCATCGGCTCGCCAGTGAGGGGTGATGTGACCGTTCCGCCCTTGCCGTCGGTCATCGTCAGCTCGAGCAGCACCTTCAGCGTCTCGCGCATGGTTCGCTTGTCGCGGCGGGCTTTACCGCTGTTGATGCCGCCCTTCTTTTGCATTTTCTTCACTTCATCCTCACTTCGCTCGGTTGTCGGGATGAGGTTTTCTTGTCCTTTCATGGTATTGTATTTTAGTCGTTTGCCGATAGCTTGGCGACGATCTCCTTTTCTCTTTCGCTCAATTGCCAGCGTGTCGCTGCCGCTTTCTCTGCTGCCGCTTTCTCTGCTGCCGCTTTCTCTGCTGCCGCTTTCTCTGCTGCCGCTTTCTCTGCTGCCGCTTTCTCTGCTGCCGCTTTCTCGCTCACTATA
>Ga0310691_10002062_pt1 | contig 28120 bp, 26 predicted proteins | sample 176DNAGHGlowgp2_FD_203887 | JGI IMG/M metagenome (GOLD analysis project Ga0310691, IMG submission 203887) | Sheep rumen microbial communities from Palmerston North, Manawatu-Wanganui, New Zealand - 1766 DNA GHGlow gp2 (v2) (version 2) | ecosystem: Host-associated > Mammals > Digestive system >... | reverse complement strand
AAGCCAGCGGCGCAATCTGTATGACGTGCTTCTCCATCATGTCCTGCAGCTTCACCTGCGGCAGCATGTCCTCCAGCGCATCGTAGAGCGGCTGCAGGTAGGGGTCGATCTTGTCCTTCATGTCGCCAGGCAGGAAACCGAGTTTCTCGCCAGCTTCTACGGCAGGGCGCGAGAGGATGATCTTCTTGGCGGTCTTCTCCTTCAGGGCCTTCACGGCCAGCGCTATCGAGAGATAGGTCTTGCCGGTGCCTGCCGGTCCTACTGCGAACACCATGTCGTTCTTCTCGTAGGCCTCTATCAGCCGTTGCTGATTCTTCGTGCGCGGCTTGATGGGACGGCCCGACATAGAGTAGCACACTACGCCGTCGGGCATCTCACCGCCCCCGTGACGCCCTTTCACGATGTCGAGGATTTCTTCTTCCTTCAGGGCATTGAAGCGCACGACATGCTGACGGAGTTTCTCGGCTGCCTCCTCAAAGGCCGCCATCTGTTCCTCGTCGCCTAAGATGCGCATCACATTGTCGCGGGCTACTATCCTGAGCTTAGGATAGAGCGAGCGCAACATCTGTAGATGCGTGTTGCCGACCCCATAGAATGTTACGGGGTCTATATCTTCTAATATGATATGTTTCTCTGTCAATTCGTGTATTATTTTTGTTTTTGCGTGCAAAGTTACGAAAAGTCGGGCTCAAAACAAAGAAAGTTCTTTCTTTTTTTGCCGAGACGGAGTTAATTTCGCCGATTTATCGGCAAAGTTACGAAAAAAGTTTGTAACTTTGTACCCGAAAAATGAGAAATTGTTCATGAGACTGACTAAAAGAAGATATTTGTTAGGGTTTCTTGTAGTTGTGATTCTCCTCGCCGTCGTGAGACGTATATGGCCAGAGGTCGCTGTTGCACGCACCTCTCCCGTCGCCGTCGTCCCCACAAAGGCGAAGCCTGAATCGCATATCGTTCGCCGTCCGCAGGTCAAGCATAGAATCAATTCCGTACCCAATTACCAGGAGGCTTTCCCCGATACCAACGGTCTGCAATTGACGGCTGCCAACCAATGGGGTGTTACGCCGGTAGGGAATCGTGCCGATGCCGAGTCTCGCAAGCGGGAACTGGTCTATGTGGGTTCCAATCCATATTATCATGTTGATCCGCTCTATTCGAGCATCCCCTATCTCGTGCCTCGAGCCGCCGTCTTGCTGCAGGACATCGGCCAGGCGTTTTTCGACAGCCTCTACGTCAAGGGCGTGCCCCTACATAAGATCATCGTCACCAGCGTGCTCCGTTCTCAGGAGGATGTGGTGAAGCTTCGTCGCAGGAACGGCAATGCTACGGAGAACTCATGTCATCTCTATGGCACCACCTTCGACATCTGCTATAATCGCTATAAGACGGTTGAGAATCCTGACGGCCCTCGTCGTCGTGAGGTGCGCAACGATACGCTGAAGTGGGTGCTCTCGGAGGTTCTGCGCGATATGCGTGAGTCGGGCCGATGTTACATCAAGTACGAGGTGAAGCAGGGCTGTTTTCACATGACGGTAAGATAATTGAAGTTAGAACTTATAATTAACTTAAAACCAAAAGATTATGAGATTAGACGGAAGAAGAGAAAGTTCCAATGTGGAAGACCGCCGCGGATTGAGCGGAGGTGCGAAGGCCGGTATCGGTGGTATCGGCGCAGTAATCGTGGCAGCCCTGTTTGCCTGGATGAGTGGAGGCGATCCTCTCTCAGCTGGACTGCAGGCAGCCCAGGAGCAGATGTCGCAGCGGACTGAGACCGTCGGCGAGGAGAACTTCACCGAAGAGGAGCAGGCTCTGGCCAGCGACTGCAAGAAGATTCTTGCCTCGACGGAGGATGTTTGGGGACCTGTGTTCGAGAAGATGGGCGGTACCTACACCAGTCCGACGCTCGTGTTGTTCACTAATCAGGTGAACTCAGCCTGCGGCAATGCTACTGCAGCCGTAGGACCCTTCTATTGCTCTGGCGACCAGAAGCTTTACATCGACCTGTCGTTCTTCACCCAGATGAAGCGCCAGCTTGGTGTCGAGGGTAACACCTTCGCCTATGCCTACGTCATCGCCCATGAGATCGGCCACCATGTGGAGTATCTCACAGGTTCCCTCTCGAAGGCTCACCAGGCCATGAGTTCTACCGACAAGGTGAGTGCCAACAAGATCAGCGTCCGTCTGGAACTGCTGGCCGACTACTATGCAGGTGTTTGGGCTCACTACGAGGATGCCATGAACCACTCGATGGAGTACGGCGATCTGGAGAAGGGCCTCGAACTGGCTAAGGCCATCGGCGACGACTGGCTGCAGAAGAAGGCTCAGGGACGAGCCACACCAGAATCGTTCACACACGGTACCAGCGAGCAGCGCAAACGTTGGCTGAAGCGTGGTTTCGAGACGGGCGACATGCGTACCTCCACCTTCGATGTGCAGAACTACAACGATCTCTAAGCGACAGCTCGAACAGCATAAGAAGAGCCCCTCACGGTTGAGAGGCTCTTTTTTGTGTCTATTATTTCGCGCAGTAAAAAATCCTTGATTTCTTTGGCTGTTTTATGGGAATTTCGTAATTTTGCAGCCAAATTAATCATCTTAAAAGATACAAAAACGGAATAACCATGTGTGGAATCGTAGGATATATCGGTAAGAAGGATGCCTATCCCATCCTCATCAAGGGTCTCCGCAGACTGGAATATCGCGGCTATGACAGCGCTGGCGTGGCACTGCTCAATGCCGATGGTGAACTGAATGTGTATAAGACGAAAGGCAAGGTTGACAACCTGACTGAGTATTGCAGCGACAAGGACACCAGCGGAACGGTTGGCATCGCACATACACGCTGGGCCACCCACGGCGAACCATCCAGCAGGAACGCCCATCCCCACTACTCGGAGTCGAAGAATCTGGCCATCATCCACAATGGCATCATCGAGAACTATGCCGACCTGAAGCGGAAGCTGGAGGCCAAGGGCATGCACTTCCAGAGCGATACTGACACCGAGGTGCTCGTGCAGCTGATAGAATATGTGAAGGATCACAAGCAGCTTGACCTGCTGACGGCCGTACAGGTGGCCCTCTACCAGGTGATTGGCGCCTATGCCATCGCTGTGCTCGACAAGAGCGATCCTGACCAGATTATCGCAGCCCGCAAGCAGAGTCCGCTGGTGGTGGGCATCGGCGAGGATGAGTTCTTCCTGGGCTCTGATGCCAGTCCCATCGTGGAATACACCGACAAGGTGGTGTATCTCGAAGACGGCAACATCGCTGTGATCCATCGCGACAAAGAGATGCATATTGTGAGCATCCTTGGTGAGGAGCAGGAGCTGAAGGTGAAGACCGTAGACATCAATCTCGGCCAGATAGAAAAGGGCGGATATCCTCACTTCATGCTGAAGGAGATATTCGAGCAGCCAGAGTGCCTGACCAACTGCATGCGTGGTCGAGTGAATGTCGAAGCAGACCATGTAACGCTCTCTGCATTAATCGATTACCGTCGTCAGATGTTGGAAGCCAGGCGTGTGGTGATTGTGGCTTGTGGCACTTCGTGGCACGCAGGTCTCATCGGCAAGCAGATCATCGAACAGCTCTGTCGCATCCCTGTCGAGGTGGAGTATGCCTCAGAGTTCAGATACAGGAATCCTGTGGTGGGCAAGGGCGATGTGGTGATAGCTATCTCGCAGAGTGGTGAGACGGCCGACACGCTGGCCGCCGTTCAGCTGGCCAAGGAGAAGGGCGCATTCATCTACGGCATCTGCAATGCCATCGGATCGAGCATCCCCAGAGCTACCGATACAGGTACTTATATCCATGTGGGCCCTGAAATCGGTGTGGCCTCGACGAAGGCCTTCACGGGTCAGGTGACGGTACTCACGATGATCGCACTGGCAATGGGCGAGGCCAAGGGTACGGTGGATCGCCAGGAGTATCTCAAGATTGTAAAGGGTCTGAGCGAGATACCAGTCAAGATACGTGAGGTGCTGCAGACGAACGAGAAGGTGGCCGACCTCGCACGCACCTTTACCTATGCCCACAACTTCCTCTATCTGGGTCGCGGTTTCAGCTATCCTGTCGCTCTCGAGGGAGCCCTGAAGCTGAAGGAGATATCGTATATCCATGCTGAAGGCTATCCTGCTGCAGAGATGAAACACGGTCCCATCGCGCTTATTGACTCAGACATGCCTGTGGTGGTGATTGCCACCCACAATGCCATGTACGAGAAGGTGCTGTCGAACATTCAGGAGATCAAGGCCCGTCAAGGGAGGGTGATCGCCTTGGTGTCGAAGGGCGACGATGTGATTTCGAAGATTGCCGACGAGGTGATCGAGCTGCCCGATGTGTTGGAGTGCCTGGAGCCGCTGGTGGCCACCATTCCGCTTCAGTTGCTGGCCTATCATGTGGCTGTTTGCAAGGGAAAGAACGTGGATCAGCCTCGAAATCTGGCTAAATCGGTGACTGTAGAGTGACTTTTTATCAAAAAGTAGTGCAATAATTTGGTTGTTTCAATTTATTGCACTATATTTGCAGTCAAATTATCAATAACCCAGACCGATAATGGAAGTAGTTGAGACGTTTGAGTCTAATCTGAATCGTAGCGATTATAAGATACTGATTGTCGACGATGTTATCAGCAATGTGCTGTTGCTGAAAATATTGTTGACGAATGAGAAGTTCCAAGTGTGTACAGCCAACAATGGTAGGGCGTGTATCGAAATGACAAAGAAAGAGCACCCCGACCTGATCCTTCTCGATGTGATGATGCCCGACATCAACGGCTTCGATACAGCCGTCATCCTGAAGAAGGACCCAGAAACCAAGGACATTCCTATCATCTTCCTCACAGCCCTGAACTCGCCTCAGGATCTCGTGCATGGTTTCCAGGTGGGAGCCAACGACTTCCTGACGAAGCCCTTCAACAAGGAAGAGCTCGTGATGCGCGTCACTCAGCAGATATCGCTCGTGGCAGCCAAGCGCATCATCGAAAAGCAGAATGCAGAACTGAAAGCAACGCTGAGCAACCGCGACAAGATGTACTCTGTGATAGCCCACGACCTGCGCTCGCCGATGGCCAGTATCCGTATGGTGTTGAACCTGGTAGTACAGTCCACTTCGGCTGAGAAGGTAGGCCCAGAACTCTATATGCTGCTCGACCAGGCCAACAGAGAGTCGGAGGAGGTGCACGAGCTGCTCGACAATCTTCTGAAGTGGACGAAGAGCCAGACGGGCAGATTGAACGTGGTGCTGCAGGATCTCGACCTAAACGATATCGTGCCTGGTGTAGTGGAGATATTCGAGATGATTGCCAACACCAAGAACATTAAGCTCGAGTTGAAGAAAACCGACGAAGCGCTGAAGGTGCACGCAGACAATGATATGCTGAAGACCGTTCTGCGCAACTTCATGTCGAATGCAATCAAGTTCTCGCCTGAGAACTCAACCATCCAGATTGCCATGGCAAAAGAGGGCGACTTCGCGCGCGTCAGTGTGAAAGACCAGGGCGTGGGTATAGCTGCCGATAGGTTGGGCTCCATCTTCCATAAAGGCGAGACCACCTATGGAACAGGCGGCGAGGAAGGTTCTGGGCTCGGCTTGCAGCTCTGTCAGGATTTTGCCCGCAAGAACGGCGGCGACTGCTATGTGGAGTCGGTAGAAGGCCAGGGGTCGACATTTAGTTTCACTATCCCAATATTGAAAGAGTAATGCCTACACCTATTTATATTATAGAAGAAAAGAAACTTCGCCGTAACCTGGCTCTGATCGCCGGTGTTGCGGCGAAAGCAGATATAGAGGTCATACTGGCCTTCAAGGCCTTTGCCCTTTGGAAGACTTTCCCCATCTTTCGGGAGTATATCAGTTCGACAACAGCCAGTTCTCTGGCTGAGGCACGGCTGGCCTTCGAGGAGTTTGGAGCTCCTGCCCACACCTATTCGCCGGCCTATACCGATGAAGAGTTTGATGAGATTGTCAGCTGTTCATCGCATCTGACATTCAATTCTCTGTCGCAATACGAACGTTTCCATAATCGTGCGGCAGGAGTGTCGATTGGCTTGCGCGTAAACCCTGAATATTCAGAGGTGGGCACGCTGCTCTATAATCCTTGTGCTCCAGGCACCCGTTTTGGGGTAACGGCCGACAAACTGCCTGAGACACTGCCTGAGGATATCCGCGGTTTTCATTGTCATTGTCATTGCGAGAGTGGGGCAGATGTGTTTGAGCGGACGCTGGCCCATATCGAGGAGAAGTTCGCCAAATGGTTCCCCCAACTCGAATGGATCAATTTCGGCGGCGGACATCTGATGACGCGTAAAGACTACGACGTAGAAAGGCTCATCCGTCTGATGCAGGGTTTCCATGAGCGCTACCCCTGGCTGAAGGTTATTCTGGAACCTGGCAGCGCCTTTGCCTGGCAGACGGGGCCGCTGGTGGCGCATGTCGTCGATATCGTTGAGGATAAAGGCATACGTACAGCTATCCTCGATGTTAGTTTCACCTGTCATATGCCCGACTGTCTGGAGATGCCCTATTATCCTGAAGTGCGTGGAGCCCAAATCATCGAAGAAGAATCATCCTCTAACCTTCAATCCCCAATCTCCAATCTTCAATCTCCGATTACCCACCTCTATCGTCTTGGTGGTAACAGTTGCCTGAGCGGTGACTTTATGGGCGATTGGCAGTTTGACCATGAATTGCAGATGGGCGAGGAGGTGATTTTCGAAGACATGATCCATTATACGACTGTCAAGACGAATATGTTTAACGGTGTTAGTCATCCTTCGATTGGTATGCTTCATGAGGACGGAAAGATGGAAATTCTCAGGGAATTTAGCTATGCAGACTATAAAAATAGGATGGATTAGCAGATTTTTTGAAAAAAAACGCCCAAAAAGTTTGTCAGTTTCAAAAAAAGCATTACCTTTGCACCGCATTTAGAGAAATGCTCCTTCCAAAAGGCAGAATTCAAGTCGAATATAGAAGGAAATTTGCGGAAATAGCTCAGTTGGTAGAGCACAACCTTGCCAAGGTTGGGGTCGCGGGTCCGAGTCCCGTTTTCCGCTCTTTTGTTGAACAAAAAAGAGTCATCAGGAATGGCCTGATGTATATGCCCAGGTGGCGGAATTGGTAGACGCGCACGTTTCAGGTGCGTGTGCCGCGAGGCGTGCAGGTTCGAGTCCTGTTCTGGGCACTCTTTTTTATTCATATTTTTGTTGGAGAGGTGGCGGAATTGGTAGACGCGCTACTTTGAGGGGGTAGTGTCAATTGCGACGTGGGAGTTCGAGTCTCCTCCTCTTCACACTTTTTATGCGGAAATAGCTCAGTTGGTAGAGCACAACCTTGCCAAGGTTGGGGTCGCGGGTCCGAGTCCCGTTTTCCGCTCTATTATTAGGAAAACAACATTTTCAGATGAATTTATATCTTAGATACTTTGACCGTGAAACGCTTGTTTCCACAGTAGATGAGGCTATAGACTTCCTCAAGACAATTGACGAGATAGAGATGACACCCGATTTGGAAGCAGACATTCGTGATTATGCTGCCAGTGATGTTTTTTATCCCAAGCGTTACAAGATTCATCCGCGTGTCTATTTTATTATCATCAAGACAGAAGCTGCTTCCATGCAGGATTTCAAGGACAAGAAGGCTGTGCATGCCGACATGCCTCCAATAAAGGCTGTCTCGCCTGCATTGGCTCGTCTGAACGAGGTCTGCGAAGGTTGGTATGAGGGTTCACTCAATTTCAAGCGCGTATTGCTCGTTCCAGGAACAGGCAAGTTCCAATATCGTGACACTTTGTTTGTAGCACGTGTAAAAGCATCGTCAGGTATGGAGTGCTATGAGCGGATTATCGAGCATCTGCGTGACCGCGTCGACGAGCGCAGCCAGTTTCCTTCTGCTAAGGGAAAGAATTTCAGTTTCCGCTTCCTTGGTTATGCTAAGTAAATAAAAGGAGGATTATCATGAACAAGGTGATGTTAATAGGTAATGTAGGGCAGGAGCCTGAAGTGAGATATGTTGACCAAGGCGTAGCTGTAGCAAGAATCCGTATGGCTACTACTGAACGTGGCTATACCCTACAGAATGGTACGCAGGTTCCTGATCATACCGATTGGCACAATGTGATTCTCTGGAGACGTTTGGCAGAGATTGTGGAGAAATATGTCCATAAGGGCGACAAGATATATATTGAGGGGCGTATCCGCTATACAATGTATGATGATAAGCAAGGCCAGCGTCGCTATGCCACAGAGATATGGGCTGACAACATGGAACTGCTGTCGCCTAAACCCTCTACACCGACTTCGGCCAATGACCCAGTGGTACCACCTGTGCCAGACAAAACACCTGAAGAGGGTCTGCCCTTCTGAACATGGACTATCTTCAACAAATTCTGAACGAAGTCTGTCTGATGGTTCCTACCACAGGAGCTGTTGTCTGTGGGGTGCTGGCATGCATCCTTTTGGTATTCTCGGGCTATGCATCAGGTTCTGAGATTGCTTTCTTCTCTTTATCGCCTACAGACCTCAACGAACTGGACGAGGAGAAAAACGACAGCGACCGTCAGATTACAGAATTGCGTCATGACTCAGAACGTACACTGGCCACCATCTTGATTACCAATAACTTGGTGAATGTGACCATCATCATGCTCTGCAACTATTTCTTCAGCCATGTTATCGACTTTGGAAATGCTTATTGGTTGCAGTTCCTTGTTATTACCGTCTTGCTGACGTTTCTTCTGCTACTCTTTGGCGAAATAATGCCGAAGGTCTATGCTGTGCAGCATACTTTGGCTTTCTGCCGTTTCTCTGCACCAGGTATCATGAAACTCAGGAAAGTGTTCTATCCCTTGGCTTCTGTGCTGATACGTTCTGGTGTGCTAGCAGAGAAGGTGGTCCAGAAAGAAAGCCATGTACTGAGTGTTGACGATTTGGAACAGGCTCTGGAACTGACTGATAAGGATGAGTTGCGCGAAGAAAAGAATATGCTCGAAGGCATAGTCCGCTTTGGCGACGAGACAGCCAAGGAGGTAATGACCAGCCGACAGGATGTCGTTGATCTCGATTTCAGATCGTCGTTCCCAGATGTCCTGAAGTGCATCGTAGAGAACAATTATTCACGCATCCCCGTCTATCAGGGATCTATCGACAATATTCGCGGCATCCTTTATATCAAGGACTTGTTGCCCCATCTCTCCAAGCCTTCTTCGTTCCGTTGGCAGTCGCTTATACGGCCACCGTATTTTGTGCCTGAGACGAAGAAGATCGACGATTTGCTTCGCGACTTCCAAGAAAACAAAGTGCATATCGCAATCGTCGTGGATGAGTTTGGAGGCACCAGCGGCATCATCACCCTGGAGGATATTCTCGAGGAGATCGTCGGTGAGATTAATGATGAATACGACGAGGAGGAGAAAAACTATACCCGCATTAATGCCAATACCTATATATTTGAGGGTAAGACGCTGCTTAGCGATTTCTTCAAGATCTTGGACCTCGATGATGAGACTTTCGAGGATGTGGAGGGCGATGCCGACTCACTGGCAGGCTTGCTTCTGGAAATCAAGGGCGATTTCCCTGAGCTCCATGAACGTCTGAACTACAAGAACTTCACTTTTGAGGTAACAGAACTCGATGGTCATCGCATCTCCAAGATCAAAGTGATCATCCATGAGCAACATGTGGATGAATCGGGTAAGGCTTAATTATTTAATATGTTAGAAAGTAATGAGAAAAATATATCTTTTGTTGGCCATGCTGATTGCTTTGATGGCCATAGGCGAAGTTTCAGCCCATCGTAGCAAAGTCAAGAAGCGCCATCCAAGAACCCATAGGGTTGTTAAGAAGAAAAAGAAGACGAGTCGCAAGCGTACGGTTAGGATTGCACCAGACCCTCGTCTTAATGATCCTGACTTCGATCCGTATCTTCAGTGTGAAGATACTTGTGGGCATGTCCATGGAATCGATTTGTCACACTATCAAGGACAAGTCTTCTGGGAAACAGTCGGTGAGAACACGAAGATGGCCTATGTCTATCTGAAGGCGACGGAAGGTGGTGACCGCATTGACGAGCGCTATGAGCGCAACATTGAGCTAGCCCACCGATATGGACTGAAAGTGGGTTCATACCATTTCTTTCGCCCCAAGACGCCTCTTCAGCTCCAACTGGAGAACTTCAAGACCCAGTGTCTGCCTGGTGAGCAGGATCTGATACCGATGATTGACATTGAGACGACGGGAGGACTGCCAGAACGTGAGTTCTGTGATTCTCTCTTCCGTTTCTTGGGTATGATAGAAAGTACTTACCGTCAGCAGCCCTTGTTGTATACGTTCAGAAACTTCTACAACAGACATCTGCTCGGACAGGTCGATGACTACAAACTGATGATTGCCATGTACACGGAGGAAGAGCCAGTATTGGCAGATGGAAGGGATATCACAATGTGGCAGTATACCAGTAAAGGGCGTATTATTGGCATCAACGGCTATGTAGATAAAAGTCGTTTCATGGGGCGTCACGGCCTCCGCGAAATCCGCTTCAAACATTAAGGATTATTCCTCTATATGTGAAAGTGAGTGGAGGAACGATGAGAAAAAGTTGGTGACACTCTCTGAAGGGTAATACCGAAAATAGCGGGCAGAACGCCGAACATGGCTGAATGTGGCAGAGGAATTGCTATTATGCACGAAGATTCCGCCGTCTTGTTGTGAGAAGTACCAATTCTGTGAGCGTGTGTTTGTAAACTCAATCAGCTCCTGGGCAATTTCTTCTATTGGTTCCTTTCTTCCCTTCTTGAAGAAGGAAATCTCATCCTCTTCAAATCCGAACATCTTGATCAGGAACTCGCTGATAAGCTGTGTCATCTGTGTGAGATGTAGCCGATCTATCCACTTACCAAGTTCAACATAGTCGATACGGTCTTGATTGTTGCGAAGAAATATACCCAACTCTGTCAGTTGGCGGATGGGCATTCCCTCATTGAACAGATGGCGCACGATGCGGATAAGAATGAGCAGTAACTGGCGGGTGGTAATGTCTGAATGCTCGTCATCAAGTATGGCTTGCAGCCGGCGGTTGAGTAATGGGTTTGTCAGACGGTCAGGACGAAGGAGCTCGTCTTCTTCCATTTCGTCGTTTTGCTGTGCGGACTGCGTCTTGTCTTCACGTACTGCTTGAGTCCATTCTTCTTCCTGTTTAGTCGACAAATGCAGGAAAAACTGGCTGCGACTGCGATTGATTCCCTCGTATACATACGGCACTATTGTATGCATCACGGATAACTGGTATAGACGTCCCCATTTGAATACCGACATAGGTTCTATTTCCTCAGTTGTATGAAAAGCACCGCTTCTCAAAAGTCGGAATAGGTTGCGTTGTACAATGTCCACTTTGTTGATTTACTTGTTACAATATGCCGATTTAGGAATAGCGTCTGGGATAGCGCAAGAAAATGGAGAGCAGGGCAATGATGCCAAGAACGAACGGATAGTAAAGATAGGGTAGGATACTGACGGGATTCAGCGAAGCCAAACCTGCAGCAATCAGCATCTGGGCACCGTAAGGGATGAGTCCTTGAATGGTGCATGAGAAGGTGTCGAGGATGGAGGCGCATTTCTTGTTGTCGACACCATATCGGTCGCCAATGCGTTTAGAAATGTCTCCTACGGTCAGAATAGCAACTGTATTGTTGGCTGTACACACATCTACAAGTGAGACGAGGGTAGCAATGCTGAGCTCTGCACCTAGTTTGCTGTTGACACGCTTGGTAAGCAGACGGATGATGAAATCGATACCTCCCTGTTGACGGATCAGTTCAAGCATGCCCCCTGCCATCATCGTTACGATAATCAGTTCACCCATCGAGAGGATTCCTTCACCCATACTGCTGAACCATCCATAGATGTCAAACGAGCCTGAGAACAGACCGATGAGTCCTGTCAATATGATGCCCAGCGTAAGTACAGCCATAACGTTCATGCCAAAGATGGCCGTCATGAGTACCACGAGATAGGGCATGACCTTCATCCATTCCACAGGAGCTTGGTGTTGGGGAGCGCTGACTTCTGTTCCCATAAAGAAATAACCCACTAGCACTAATAAAGCAGCAGGGATGACGATAAAGGCGTTTACGCGAAACTTGTCGCTGAGGCGACAGCCTTGTGTCTGCGTAGCCATGATGGTCGTATCAGAGATAAAGGAGAGATTGTCGCCAAAGAAAGCCCCACCGACAATGATAGCTGTCATCATCGGCACGCTGGTGCCTGTCTCGTTGGCGATGCCGGCTGCAATGGGTACAAGGGCGGCGATGGTGCCTACACTGGTGCCGATGGAGATAGACACAAAACAGGCAGCCATAAACATGCCTGCCAATATCATCTGAGGAGGCAGAAGGGCGAGAGTCAGGTTCACGGTGGCATCGATGCTACCCATCGCCTTTGCAGAATGTGCGAAGGCGCCTGCCAGTACGAAGATCCAGATCATGAGCATCATCTGCTCGGTGGCAGCTCCGCGACTATAGGAGTCAATCCGACTCTTCAGCGGTCGGCCATTGAAGATGACGACGGCATACATGCTTGCCACCATAAAAGCAACGGTTATGGGTATCTTGTAGAAGTCACCAGCAACGATGCTGGTGACTAAATAGAATGCGATGAAAACCATCAACGGCGATAGTGCGACAAGCCCCTTCCGCATTTTCAACTGTCAACTATAGTGTTACGCCATTTTTGAAGATTGAAATCTCACGGTAGTCATTGACTTCGTTCTGGGCTTTCTCTCCACTAGCCACAGCCAGCACCTTATCTATGAATTCAGGTACGAGTTCCTGCATCGTGCGACCTTCAACCAACTGTCCAGCGGAGAAGTCTATCCAGTTTTGCTTACGGCGTGCGAGGTCAGGGTTCGTGGCAATCTTCATGGTTGGGACGAAAGTGCCGAATGGTGTTCCTCGACCAGTGGTGAAGAGCACGATATGGCAACCGCATGAGGCGAGGGCAGTAGCGGCAACCAAGTCATTGCCTGGAGCAGAGAGCAGGTTCAGTCCTGTGTTCTGCAGACGGTCACCATATTCCATCACACCACTCACAGGAGCCTTGCCGCACTTCTGCGTACAGCCGAGAGCCTTGTCCTCGAGTGTAGAGATGCCTCCAGCCTTGTTGCCTGGGCTGGGATTCTCGCCAACAGGTTCGCCATGAGAGAGGAAATACTCTTTGAAATTATTGATCATCGAGACGGTCTGCTGGAAGAGCTCCTCTGTGCGACAACGGTTCATAAGTATTGTCTCTGCACCAAACATTTCAGGCACCTCCGTCAGCACGCTTGTGCCTCCTTGTGCAACGAGCCAGTCAGAGAATTCTCCAACGAGCGGGTTGGCAGTAATACCAGAGAATCCGTCGCTTCCTCCACATTTCAGGCCAACGCGCAACTTGCTGACAGGAACGTCCTCACGCGTATCTTTCTTGGCTATTTCGTAAAGGCTGCGCAGAATCTCCATACCTGCCTCCATCTCATCCTCCACCTTCTGGGTGACGAGCAGCTTGATGCGGTCCTTGTCGTAATCGCCTAACATCGCCATAAAGTCATCAGGCTGGTTATTCTCACAGCCGAGACTCAGCACGAGTACAGCTCCTGCATTGGGGTGCAGACAAATGTCGCGCAGTACCTTACGGGTATTCTCATGGTCGCCAGAGAGTTGTGAACAGCCATAGTTATGGTGCCAGGCATAGATCGCGTCGATGCCGTCTTCGTTTGTCTCACGCTTCAGTTCCTTCACCAGACGCTCTGCAATGCCGTTCACACAGCCGACAGTAGGTACTACCCAGATCTCATTGCGTACGCCTACATCTCCATTCTTTCTCACATAACCCTTAAAGGTGCGGTTCTCTTTCTTGATGCTAAGTTCTTCGCCTACAGGATTATATGTATATTCAAGAGTGCCAGAGAGATTCGTCTTCAGGTTGTTCTCGTTCACCCAGTCGCCAGCCTTCAAGTCTTCACGTGCATGACCGATGGGGTAGCCATATTTGATGATGTCCTCTCCAGCCTTCGTGTCTTTGATTAGCACTTTGTGTCCAGCGGGTGTGTCCTGATTCAGGGCAATCTTCTGGCCGTCCACTTCAATGATGTCTCCCTTTTTCTTTGGCTGCAGGCATACCACTACAGAGTCTGCAGAATTGATCTTCAAGTAAGTTGCAAGTTCCATTTTTCCTTCTATTTTTTTTTGTTTTAGTAATCATCTTTATACAATGTGCCATGAACTATAAAACCATCAGATGGCGGTTCGTCTGTAGAAGTCAACGTTCTCCTTGGTCAGGATTTCAATAGGCATATAGTTGACAGGATTCACAGCCCTCTTCATGACGATGGCGTTGAAAAGAGCATCGACACTGGAGTACCCCTGCTGATAGGCGTGCTGGGCAATGAGGAAAGAGATACTACCCTGACGGATGCATTCCTCGTTCTTTGGCACCATGTCGTAGCCCATGATCTGTACGTTGCGACGGTTGGTCTTCTGGAGGAACTGTCCCACGATGTGGGCCTTTGAGTTGAACGTGATGCAATGGTGCACCAGCGGATGCTCCTTGAAGAACGATTCCAGGATATTGTCATACGCCTTGTGCTCTTCATCCAGCGGCAGGTCTACCTCTACAATCTTGATGTCAGGGAAGTGGTCTACCATGTAGTGACGGAATCCCGTCTCACGGTTGGCCTGCTGCTTCGAACCCACCTTGCCGTCGCGTGTCTGCTTTACAAGGGCGATTTCCTTCTCCTTGCCTGCAATAAGCATCAGCATCTTGGCGGCAAAGTATCCGCTGGCAAACGAGTCCTGACCAAAGAAGGTGAGTGGCTTCAGATCGGGCATGTATGAGTCGAGCAGCACGTAGGGAATCTGCCGTTCTGTCAGTTTCTCTGTGAAGCGAGAGGTCTGTTCGAGTGTCGTGGGCACGATAACCACTCCGTCGATTGTTGCCGTGAAGAACTCCCTCACCATCCTGGTGAAGGCGGCATTGTTGAAACGCTCGTAGTACACGAACTTCAGGTTGATGCCGAAATCTCTCCTGAACTCCTCGCAGGCCATCGCACCCTCCTCAATCTCGTCCCAATAGGCCTCCTGCTCGTGCTTGGGCAGCACCACATAGAAATTGTATGTCTTGTTGTAGGCGAGGGCAGAGGCATACATGTTGGGACGGTAGTCCAGCTCTTCCAAGGCTTTGTTTACCTTGTCGAGGGCAGTCTTGCTCACATTGGGACGCTTGTGCAGCACACGGTCTACCGTTCCCGTTGAAACTCCAGCACGGGCTGCGATATCCTTGATGGTTATATTCTCTTTCGGCATGTCAGTCAGATGATTTCTTTGAATTTTCGGCAAAGGTACGAATAATCCTTGATATACGCAAACGAAATCAAAAAAATTGTGGATAACCCGTAAGTTATCCACAACCTCTTATTCTGTCAATACATAGCGGAATATGTAATTCGTACCGTCGCTGGCTGTATAGTACCAATAGACGCTGAAGCCCGTCTTGCTGGCGTAATCTGTCAGATTGTTGAATGAAACAGACATGTTGCTGCCAGCCTCCAAGGTGAATGGGGTGGAATATCTCTTTGAACTGATGCGCTCGTTATTGCAGTAAAGCTCACACTTCGTAATCTGGATGGCTTCGCTGCGATTATTCGTAAGAGTGAAATCGAGTGCGGATATCACCTTGTCCTTGTAGTACTCTTGCGGATCAACGCTCAGTCCGTATGAGGCAACCAAATCAATCAACTTGACCACATCGGCAACATTCTTCTTCTTGTCGCCATTCACGTCAGCCACATTCTCATTGAAACCTTCAGGTGCCTTGCCCATGATAGATGCCACGAGCATCTCCACGTCGGCCTTGCTGAGCTTTCCGTCTGCATTTGTGTCGCCATCGAAGATCTCCTTGATGTTCTTGAAATCTTTCCAGCCTGCGGCTTCCTGATATGCTTTCAGACTGCCTTTGGGAACCCACACCACACACTTCTCATAATTGGCATCTATTAACCTGCCGTCTTTACTGGTAGGCGGAGTGGTGTTGAGGGATTGGATGGAGGTCAGATTGCTGCATTCTCCAAATACTTTGGTTCCATAGTACACACCAGTCTCGCCGATGGAAGTCACGCTCTTGGGAATGGTCAATGTGGTCAATCCGCTGCATCCATAGAAGGCAGAGACGCCGATCGAGGTCACACTCTCAGGAATGGTGACCGTCTTCAGATTGCTACAGTTTACAAAAGCAAAAGCTCCGATCGTTTTAATGGTGTTTGGAATCACAAGATCCGTCACTTCTTTGTTGTTAAGATACAGATGATGAGCGCGATATGTAGGATTGCTATAGTGACTTTCAAAGGTCGTATTGCACCATGCTGTGAGGTCTGTTATCTTAACGGTAGTCAAGCTTGTACAGTCTTCGAATGCATCCAAGCCGATAGACTTGATGCTGGAAGGAATCGTTATCGATGTCAAGCCTGTGCTGTTGTCGAATGCTGATTGGGCGATGGAGGTCACGGAATAGGTCTTTCCGATATACTCTACCTGACTTGGGATCTCGACGGCACCTGAATACGCCGTGTTACCTGCTACAACGGAAACGGTATTGTTGTCACCTATCTTATAAGATATATTGTTCACTGTGAATACCGTGCCCTTTTCTCCGACCTCGACAATCTTGGTGAAGTTCTTCCATCCTTCCGTACCCTGATAGGTGGCTTTCTTCCCTGTAGGAACGATCAACATCGCGGTGGTAAACACATCCTTCTCATTGGAATTGGAGCTAAACACGTCTGATGCCAACTCAAACGGAGTCTCAATCTGAGACTGGATAGTTGTCAGGCCTGTACAACTCTTGAAAGCGCTACTGCCAATCGAGGTGACGCTATTGGGAATTGTGAGCGTAACGATGCTCTTGCAGCCGCTGAAGGCAAAACTGCTGATGGAGGTTACGGTGTTTGGAATCACCAGATCCTTCACCTCAGAGCCAGCCAGGAACAGTTTAGCTGTCCTCAGAGGATTGGCAAGAATATCCTTGAAATTGATTGCGCACCAGGCTGCCAAGTCAGAGATGTAGACTGATGTCAGTTTACTACAGTTGTTGAAAGCAGAGGAATTAATCAGGCTGACGCTTGCAGGAATGGTGATTGAAGTCATATTGCCGCAGCCGTTGAAGGCCTGACGGCCGATGGACGTAACACCATTGGCGATGGTCACAGAAAGCAAGTCGGACGATGTCTCAAAAGCACTGGCTCCAACTGATGCCACTGCGTAAGTCTTTCCGTTGTATTCTACTTGGGCAGGTATGTCAATATGTCCTGCGTATTTTGCTTCTCCTGATGTGACAGAAGTGACGGATACGGTATTGTTGGCACCTATTATATAATAAACGTCATCCGATTTGAATATGTCGCCAATCTTGCCACCCTCACCAAAATCGCTCGCCTCGATGATGTTCTCAAACAGATTCCATCCCGCTTTCGACTGATAGGCGCTCTTGGTACCGTCAGGCACTACCAATTTCGTCTGAGCGTACACGCTATAATCTCCTTCTGGAATATTGAATACTGTGTTGCTGATATCGAAAGGCTGCAAGATGTCACAATCAATGCGCTGTAAACTTGTACCCCAGTCGAAGGCATATTCACCAATAGAGGTCACGCTTCTGGGTATATAGACATAAGACAGGCGGTCGCAATGAGAGAAAGCAGCATAGCCTATAGACTTGACACCATTTGGGATCTGAACCATCTGAAGCCAGCTGCAACCGTAGAAAGCCCCTAGCTCGATGCTTTCGATGTTGGAAGAAATGCTGATGCCAGTAAGCCCGTCGCACTCTTCGAAAGCCCTTTCGCCGATAGAGACCACAATGTAATTGGTCTTGTTGTAGGTGACAGAGGGGGGAATCTCGAGGGCTCCTGCATACGGTTGGTCTCCCGATGCCACAACAACTGCTGTCTTGTTCTCATTGTTGAGATTGTACCAGAGCCCGTCTACTTCTACGGCTTCGGCATAGGTAGCCAAGGGTAGCAGGGCTAAAAGAGAAATGATGAATGTCTTTTTCATTGTTATTTTGAGTGATATCATTTTTGTTCGTTTCATTTTTGCTATGACGCTGCAAAAATAGTCATTATTTTCGATATTTCCAAACATTTGCCGAAGTTTTTGCCAAAAGACTGAGTAATATTTGGTAAAATATCGTGACAAACGAAAAACATCGGAATAGTGCCGGATTTTAGATAGGCTAAACCCAGACTTTATTTAGACTAAAGTCCGACTTTAGTTAGCCTAAACTACCACTTTAGTCTATCTAAACTCCAGAAGCCGTCTTTATGGAACTATTGAACGCTTCAAGGGAAATTATGACTATCCAAAAAATCTCTACAAAACGACCCATCCACCCGTCCCCCCGTCAAATTTGAAAGCGAAATCGTTTCCGTGAAATAATTCCTTAAATCCTTATAAAATATTTGCACGGCTCAGAAATAATGACTATCTTTGTGGTCGCAAACGAAAAATAGTTCAACTATACAAACTTAAAAGGAAAAAGAAAATGGCTAAAATCGTAACATTAGGCGAGATTATGCTCCGCCTGTCTCCGCAAGGAAACGACCGTTTCATTCAGAGTGAATCATTCCGCATCATCCCTGGCGGTGGTGAGGCCAACGTGGCTATCTCAGTGGCTAACTACGGTCACGAGGCTTACTTCGTCAGCAAGCTGCCGAAGCATGAGATCGGCCAGATTGCCGTGAATGCCCTGCGCCGCTATGGCGTAAACACGGAGTTCATCGCTCGTGGCGGCGACCGTGTGGGTCTGTACTATGCCGAGACGGGTGCCTCGATGCGTCCCTCAAAGGTGATCTACGACCGTGCTCACTCCTCCATCGCCGAGGCTGATCCCTCTGACTTCGACTTCGACAAGATCATGGAGGGCGCTTCCTGGTTCCACTGGAGTGGCATTACACCAGCTATCTCTGACAAGGCCGCCGAGCTGACCAAGCTCGCCTGCGAGGCTGCCAAGCGTCACGGTGTGACTGTTTCTGTCGACCTGAACTTCCGCAAGAAGCTGTGGACTTCTGAGAAGGCTATCTCGATCATGCGACCCCTGATGAAGTATGTTGATGTATGTATTGGTAACGAGGAGGATGCAGAGCTCTGCCTGGGCTTCAAGCCCGATGCTGACGTTGAGGGTGGCAAGACCGATGCTGCCGGCTACGAGGGCATCTTCAAGCAGATGATGGCTGAGTTCGGCTTCAAGTATGTCGTCTCTACGCTCCGCGAGAGCTACAGCGCAACCTTCAACGGCTGGAAGGCTCTTATCTACGATGGTAAGGAGTTCTATCAGTCAAAGCGCTACGAGATCAATCCTATCATCGACCGCGTAGGTGGTGGCGACTCTTTCTCTGGTGGTCTGATCCATGGTCTGCTCACCAAGCCGACACAGGGCGAGGCTCTTGAGTTTGCTGTGGCTGCATCGGCTCTGAAGCACACCATCAACGGCGACTTCAATCTGGTGAGCGTTGACGAGGTGGAGAGCCTTGCCGGCGGTAATGCAAGTGGACGTGTACAAAGATAAGGAATTATGGCAAAGTTTGATAAGATAGCTGTCCTGAAGAAGATCGGCGATACTGGCATGGTGCCCGTCTTCTATCACAAGGATCTCGAGACCTGTAAGAATGTGGTGAAGGCCTGCTACGAGGGTGGCGTTCGTGCATTCGAGTTTACTAATCGTGGCGACTTCGCACAGGAAGTGTTTGGCGAGCTGGTGAAGTGGGCCGACAAGGAGTGCCCTGAGCTGGCGCTGGGTATCGGCTCCGTTGTGGATGCTCCCACAGCAGCGATGTACATCCAGCTGGGTGCCTGCTTCGTCGTAGGTCCTTTGTTCAATCCTGACATCGCACCCGTTTGCAACCGTCGCCTTGTTCCCTATTGCCCTGGCTGTATGACGGTCAGCGAGATCGGCAAGGCTCAGGAACTGGGCTGCGACCTGACGAAGGTGTTCCCTGGCGACGTGGTTGGTCCTAACATGGTGAAGGGTCTGAAGGCTCCCATGCCTTGGTCGAAGATCATGGTCACTGGCGGTGTGGCTCCTGAGGAGGAGAACCTGCAGAAGTGGTTCAAGGCTGGCGTGTTCTGCGTAGGCATGGGCTCGAAGCTCTTCCCCTCTGACAAGGTGAAGGCCGGCGACTGGCAGTACGTCACAGATAAGTGTCGTGAGGCCCTCGGCTACGTTGCCAAGGCTCGCGCTTAATCCTTTATCCCTTCTGTCTGTATGGGCAGGAGGGATATTTTCTGTTTATGAGATTCTGGCTATTCATATTATCACTCATTCTCTTCTCAGCCTGTTCACAACCTGACAAAGATGCGGTGGACAAGTTGAACTCACAATCCTATACCAGTCATTATCGTAATATTGATGCTGCCCATTCCTATGCCTTGCAGGCCTATCAGTTGTCTGAGGGATATAGTGAGGGTAGGGCAGAGGCATGCAACAACCTGGCCTTCGTCTGTATCATCAAGATGCAGTATGACGAGGCTGAGCGCTTGTTGGAGGAAGCCCTTGAGACCAGCGACAACCAGGTGGAGCGCATGGTGGCCTACGTCCTGCAGATGCGCCTCTGTCAACGACGCTCTAGAAACCGTGAGTTCCATGAGTTTCGTGAGCTGGCCAATCGCGCCTTGAGCCGTATCAACGAGGGCCGCGAGGAACTCTCTCCCCGTCAGCAGCGAAGGCTCCGCTATGCCGAGAGCGAATACGCCATCGTCAACTCTACCTATTATTATTATGTAGGTCTCGAGAAACAGTCCATCGAGGCTCTGCGCGCCATCAATCCCAACGACATCCAGCGCGACACGGCCCAATGGCTGAACTATCTGTACAACATCGGCGCAGGCGGCATCATCACACAGGGCACGCAGCAAGAGATCAACCAGCTGGAGTTCGATCGTCTGATGCGCTGTTTCCTCATGGCCCGTCAAGCTGACTACCCCTTCTTCGCCGCCAACGCCCTCGAGGCGCTTTCTGAGCACCTCATGGAACCAGCCTATCGCCGACAGCTCATCTACGACAATCTGCCTGCGATGAAATTCCTCAATCCTGAGGATGTCGACGAGGAGATGCTGGCTGGATGGCTGGCAGAGAACGCGCTCAACATCTTCGAACAGTATGGCGATGTCTATCAGATTGCAGGAGCCTATCGCACGCTGGCCTCTTGCTTCAGGCAGATTGGCGACTACGAGTCGGCACTCTATAACCTCGAACAGGCCCTCTCTGACTCATTGATCCATCAGGCCCCTGACTTGGTGGCCTCCATCCGCGAACAGCTGAGTGTGGCTTATGCGGCTATCGACGACAAGCCTCAGAGCGACTATAACCGTAACCTTTATCTCGACCTTCAGGAGACTACCCGTCAGGATCGTCAGCTGGAGGCGCGTGCCAACCAATATGAAAAGACGGCAGTCCAGCTTAACATCATGATGGGCGCCGTGGTGATAGCCATCGTACTGCTCTTGTTCTCGCTCTGGCTGTTCAACCACATGAACCGTCGCCATGTGCGAGAGGATATCCCTGACGATCTGTTTGAGCAGCGGCGTGAGGAATTGGCGCTTAGGCGTCTCAGGGTTGAAAACGGCGAACGTCTCAACCTCGAGCAGCGGGCGAAGATATCCCTCGTCAACAGCGTCACTCCTTTCATTGACAGAATCATCCACGAAACCAGTCGCCTGGAGGAGAACGGCAATGAGGAGAAACTTGATTATATCCGCGAGCTCACCGATCAGATCAGCGAGTACAACGACGTGCTGACCTATTGGATCCAATTGCGCCAAGGCGACCTCAGCCTGCATATCGAGAGATTCCGTCTGCAGGATCTCTTCGACATCTTGTCGAAGGGCCACACCTCTTTCCAGATGAAGGGCGTCGATCTTCAGGTGCTGCCCACAGAGGCTGTCGTCAAGGCCGACAAGGTGCTCACGCTTTTCATGTTGAACACCCTGGCCGACAATGCCCGCAAGTTCACTGACCGTGGGGGCAGCGTCGTCGTCTCAGCCTCAGAACTCGACGACAGCGTGGAGATTGCTGTTGAGGATACAGGACAGGGCATGACCAGCGAACAGCTCGACCATCTCTTCGATACCAAGCCGATCATCGACGACGAGGGCAATCATAAACTGCAGACATCCCACGGCTTCGGCCTGCTCAACTGCAAGGGCATCATTGAGAAATACCGTAAAGTCAGTCAGATATTCTCCGTTTGTTCCATGGCCGCCACGAGTACGCTTGGCAAGGGCAGCAGGATATTCTTCCGACTGCCGAAGGGTGTCTTGAGGCTCGTCGTCGCTCTGTTTGCCATCGGCGGACTGACGGTTCCTGCCGCAGCCTCGCACCACCTCGTCAAGGCCTCTGTCTTTGCCGACTCTGCCTATTTCTCAAATCTCAACGGCACCTATGAGCGAACACTCGCCTTTGCCGACTCCTGCCGCTATCATCTCAATGCCCATTATCGCAGCATCCATCCCCAAGGCCGTTATCTCATGCGCCCCTTGGGCAATCCGTCGCTCATGGCTCCTGAGATCAAGTGGTTCCATGATAGTCTTGCTACAGACTACCATATCATCCTCGACATCCGCAACGAGAGTGCCGTAGCGGCCTTGGCGCTCCATCAGTGGCAGCTCTATAGCTACAACAACCGCATCTATACCCAGCTCTTCAAGGAGATGTCTGCCGACAACACGCTTGGCGACTATTGTCGCACCATGCAGCAGTCGCAGACCAACAAGACCATCGCCGTCATCCTGCTCGTGTTGCTCTTGGTGGCCATCGTTCCAGCCTATTATCTGCTCTACTATCGCCATCGCCTCTACGACCGTTTCCTGAGAGAGCGGCAGCGGCAGACCAGTTTGGAGATGCTCGACGACGAGATACGCAAGGCGGAACTGGAGGACGGCAATCTGCATGTCTCCAATGCTGTGCTCGACAATTGCCTCTCAGCCCTGAAGCATGAGACCATGTATTACCCCTCACGTATTCGGCAGCTGCTCGATGCTGGCGAGGTGGTGTCGCTGGCTGAGGTGACGGCCTATTATCGTGAGCTATACGGTGTGCTCAGCCTGCAGGCCATGCGCCAGGTGGAGCGCACGCGGCTCCATCTGAAGCCCCTTGAGGGTGGGGTGCTGGGCGACGAGTCGCTCGTGCGCTATCTCTATGAGCTCCTTCGTAAGGCTTCAGGACAGAAGCAGCTTGAGAAGCACCTGACACATCTCAGCGACCGATACGTGGAGGTTCGTGTGCCCATGCCTGCCCTGAGACTGTCAGAGCAACAGGCCAACGACCTCTTCTCGCCGTCGAAGGATCACATCCCCTTCCTCCTTTGTCGCCAGATTGTGCGCGACCATGGCGAGGCGACGAACTGTCGAGGCTGTGGCATTCGTGCCGAGGTGGTCGACGGCGTGACGACTGTGGTCATCATTCTCCCTGCCCAGGGAAAAAAGAGTAAAGATTAAGAACTATAAGATATTATGGAGAATTTTAAAGTCATCATCGTAGAGGATGTGCCACTGGAACTCAAGGGCACCCTCGGCATCGTGCGCTCAGACATTCCTGAGGCCGAAGTGATTGGTACGGCCGATAGCGAGCCGGCCTATTGGCGCCTGCTCAAGCAACAGGTTCCTGATTTGGTTCTGCTCGACCTCGGTCTGGGGGGCTCCACCACCGTCGGCGTCGAGATCTGCCGCCACACCAAGGAGCTCCACCCTCATGTGAAGGTGCTTATCTTCACTGGTGAGATCCTTAACGAGAAACTCTGGGTCGACGTCCTCGATGCAGGGGCCGACGGCATCATCCTGAAGACAGGCGAACTGCTGACGCGACGTGATGTCAGCGCCGTGATGGACGGCAAGCAGCTTGTGTTCAACGAGCCCATCCTCGAGAAGATCGTAGAACGGTTCAAGGCCTCTGTCAGCGGACAGCTCGTCAAGCAGGAAGCCCTTGTCAACTACGAGATCGACGAGTATGACGAGCGTTTCCTCCGCCATCTCGCCCTGGGCTACACCAAGGAGCAGATTACGAATCTGCGAGGCATGCCCTTTGGCGTGAAGAGTCTTGAGAAGCGGCAGAACGAACTTATCCAGAAGCTCTTCCCTGAGGGGGTCGGCGGCATCAATGCTACGCGCCTCGTAGTCAGGGCCCTGGAACTGCGCATCCTCGACATAGACAATTTGTTGCCTGATGAAGAATAAGTGGTGGCCGGCTTCTGTCTTCCAGAGTAGTGCCTCAGGCCTGATAGCCTTTGTCCTGCTGATGTCCGAGGTGGTGCTCGTCATCCTCTCGTGGCTTCTGTCTGCCACGAGGATGGAGGGCGTGCGTTCGCTGCTCTCCAGTGAGGGCATACGCTGGTTCTTCGGCCATTTCACGGAGATGATAGCCTCGCCGCTGCTCGTATGGCTGCTGTTGGGGCTGAGTGCCTGGGGCTGTGTACAGGCGAGCGGCTTCCATCTGCCACTCGTCTCTTACCGCGACAAGGTCGCCTTCCGCGTCTCTCTCGTGTTCTTGATCATCTACGTGGTGATCATAGTCCTGCTCACGTGCCTGCCCCATGCCATACTCCTTTCAGCCACTGGCCATCTTTTCCCCTCTGCGTTTAGCCGCAGCTTGGTGCCTGTCATCGCCTTTGGCGTCTGTTTGGTGTCAGTCACCTTCGGTCTGATGTCAGGACGCATTCACAGTTTTGCTGACATCGTCAGCTCACTAAGCAGGGGCATCGCCCATGGTGCGCCGCTCATCATCCTCTACGTGCTTTTCATACAGTTTTACGAGTCTCTCCGTTTCGTCTTCGGCTGACGATGTGATAATCCCCAAAACGGCTATCGCCCCTGGCTCATGCTGTCTGAGTCAGGGGCGATTTCAGAACGGTCCGTGTCCCATGCAGCTGGTTGTTCCCAGTGCCGTCAGGAATGCCGTGAGCGCGGCTACTATCACCTTCACCGCCAGCTCGATGATCCTTTGCTTCTTCATGGTTCGTTTTTTCTTTTTCGAGGAACGAGGAAGGAGGCGCTCGGCCGAAGGACGCTTGCTACCGGAGGGACGCAAGAATGAGGAAGGAGATTACTCCTGCGTCAGAGTAGAGGGCAGATAGTCCTTTCTGTGTCAAGGGCGGACAGTCCGTGTTTTTCTGCACTTAAACTATTCTCCTTCCTCCTTTCTCCTTCCTCCTTCCTCGAAAATCTAATTACCCATTGCCTCCATCGCCAGAGTTATCCGCCGTCGGGGCCAGCACGTAGGTGAGTGGCGTCTTCTTCTGATAGCGCTTCTCCTTGCCACCCACGGTGCGCTTCTCGCTCTCCACGAGATACCCGAAGGTGAAGATGCAGTCCTCCTTCAGAGCCCTTGAGGTGAGCTTCTCGCCCTTCGTATTCTCAGGGTTGAAGTTGATGTGGATGCCGTTGATCATCGCCTCAGGACCGGCAGCCACCGCCTCTGCGAGGTTCGCCTTGCCCAGCTTCTGACCGTCTACACTCGGGCTGAACGTGCCGAAGCCATCGAGCTTCACGGGCTGTCCCTGCGTCAGCAGCTCCTTCATGCAGTCCACCACCTGACCTAGCACCAGCACGCACATCTGGTAGTCGGCGATCTTGCCGTGACTCGTCATGTGAGCTGCAAAGCCCTTCAGGTTAAGAGGTTCCTTTGAGTCCACCTCTGCGAAATACTTTCCATACGCGGTGCTCTCGTCGTTCTTGTTCTGACGGAGGTTGATCACCATAGGAATTTCACTTCTTGCCATTTTCTTTTTTCCTTTCTTCTTTTTAGTTAAACATAAGCTTTCTTGTCTACTTGTCTTGAAGCCATTCGTGATCACTCTTTACTTCTGAAAGACACTGCAAAATTAATCATTTATTTTTAATTATGCAAGTATTATAATCTTCTGAAACATGTTGTTCAACGTTATTAAACGTTATTCTATTTTATACCAAAATATTTGCACTTCTGTTTGGCTGTTTCAACTATTTTTAGTACCTTTGCATCATCAAACATGTTTCACTAAAAACCAATCATCATGCAACATTCCAACTCACATTCCAATTCTCATTCCAACACCGTTCAGCCCGCCAGGCCCTCCTCCCCTTCGGGGAGGTCGGGAGGGGTTTATGGCCGTACGGAGCTTGCCACCCGCTACTTCCCCTACATTCAACCACAAACCGCCTGGCAGAAACTCCGTGGACTACTCGCCACTGATCCGGCACTTGTGCATCTCACAAAATTGAAGCGCCGCACGTTCCTTCCGACAGAAGTAAATATTATTTACCAACATCTCGGGCAGCCTTGAGCCGCCTTTTTTAGTGCCTTTCAGCCCCTCCGAGTTTCCTGCCACGAAACTCCGACTTTCATTATACCAAAATCCCACTTTCCTGCCTGCAAACTCCAGGTTTCAAAGCCACAAATCAAGGCCCATTATCTTGCAACGAAGATTGTAAAGACAATTCACATTAGAGAACATCCACGCCGCTACGCTGCTACACTGTCCCATTTCGAAAAACGAAGTTTGAAGAAAGGCAACATCTAATATTTATTATATTATATATATATTATAATATATATATATAATATAATAAATATATAAAACACAATTAGAGCCGCCCCTCTGTATTCGAAGTCATCCGTGCCCCCAATCAGAATAACTTTCATAAAACACCAAATGGGACAGTGTAGCAGCGTAGCGGCGTGGTGTCTTTAGCTTGTGTACAAAGTGGCGCAATGGGGTCAGGCGCAATGGGGTCAGGCACCTTTGCGCCCTCTACAAAGATCAATATCAGGGCGCAAAAGGGTCTGGCACCTTTGCGCCCTAAAAAGTAAAAGTTATGGCTGGATTATTTTTAATGTTTGTAATGACGATTGCCCTTAGCAATTTAGTGAATGATTATGTGCAGTCAGCCTCTGACTCAGATGACTCAGAGCCAACACCCCTCATCGTCTTTACCCCTGAAGACGACAACACCGATTGGAAAAATGATGGAGAATAATTTGGTGGACTCAGAAATAGTTCTTATCTTTGCACCATTGGAACTAAAAGCAATATGAACGATGACATTCTTAAATCAGTTTCACAAGGAAGCAATGGAGCGTACGATGAGGAAAATCGAAGAATCCGAGAAATCTCCGATGAGCTCCAAAGACTTTGCCGACTACATGAGGAGGAATCTCGAGATGGCAAAGGCGATGGAGGCCGCTTCGAAATAGAGCAACGAGCAGCAGAGCAATATGCTAAGTCTGTAGGAATGTGGATTCCTATGGACAAAGTTTTTGATTTGGGCGAGCCTGGTCCAAGCGGGAATGAAAATGACACCTATGTTTCTGGGACTATTATTTATAAGGTAAATAACCTGCTCAATAGTGGTGGCATTGTGAAGCTTTTGGATAAGGTGTTGTTGCATAACCTAATATTCCCTAATACTGCTTACATATTGCATGGCTTTGCAGGATACGATAAGAGAAGTGTTATGCCAGTATTGATGCAAAGGAGAATCCGTAATGCCCAGCCCGCCACTCAAATCATGATAGATACTTATATGTCTGCCCTTGGCTTTACCAAAGAGAATGACGAAGGCCGATACTCCAATGGAACATACGTCGTTTGGGATGTCGTCCCTCGTAATGTGTTGGTAGATGCTGATGGAGATATGTACGTGGTGGATGCAGAAATCAAAAAGTTGTAAGATTTAGCACAAAGGGGACTGTCCCTGTTGTGATAGAAACTGATGAATCAGATGGGACTTAGGGCGCAAAAGGGTCTGGCACCTTTGCGCCCTCCACAGAAAACTGCGTATTAGGCTACACCCTTCTATGGCATTGCGAGCAGAAATCTTTGCGGAATACTGCTATAGCAAGGGAAAGATTGCTCTTTTTCTTAATTTATGTTCACGAATTGCCATATCCTCGATTTTTTTAATTATATTTGCGCACAGAACGCGCAATGTTGGGCAAGAATAAATCGATCAAGGGGACAGGTCATTGATCTCTTATTTTGAAAGGGGAAGGGAATTTGGAGTTAGAGCGACTTCCGTTTTTTCGTGCGCGATCAATCCCTTAAAGATCCTTCCATATTTTATATACGACAG
>Ga0310691_10002061_pt1 | contig 28121 bp, 4 predicted proteins | sample 176DNAGHGlowgp2_FD_203887 | JGI IMG/M metagenome (GOLD analysis project Ga0310691, IMG submission 203887) | Sheep rumen microbial communities from Palmerston North, Manawatu-Wanganui, New Zealand - 1766 DNA GHGlow gp2 (v2) (version 2) | ecosystem: Host-associated > Mammals > Digestive system >... | reverse complement strand
GACCCATAAGAGGGTTCTTTTCTTCGATGTTAGGCAGGTCAACAGAGTTAATCAGCTTATCACCACCGGCATCCAGAGTTCGGATTGTAACCGGCTTATCACCCATCATCTGCAAAACTGATTTATAGGCTTCAAACTGAGTCTGCTCACTGAAGGAGCGGGCAGCGGCATTCAAGGAAGCGCCACTTTGAGCCATGTAGAGGAACTCAGTACGGAAAAGTCCTATTCCATCAGCCCCTTCTGCAAGGGCAACTTCGGCCTCCTCGGGAGTACCGATGTTTGCATAAAGCTTAAAGCGGGTGCCGTCCTTTGTTTCGGCCGGTTTATTGAGGAAGGAGCGCAGGCTGAGCTTACGCTGATATTCCTCACGGATTTTTCCTTTATATTCTTCTATTGTATTGCGGTCCGGGCTAACAAGGATTTCAGCAGATTTACCGTCGATAATTACAGTTTCGCCGTTGCGAACCTTTTTACTGATATCTTCAAGGCCGACAACCGTTGGAATGCCGTAGTTGCGGGCGAGAATTACCACGTGGGAAGAAACACCGCCTTCGCTAAGGGCAAGGCCGGCAATCTTTCTCTTGCTAAGGATGATTGTGTCAGCAGAACTCAAAGATGTCGCCAAAATTACCGAACCATCCGGAACCGTATTGATATCAAAAGGATGAATGTCCAGCATTTCGTCCAGAACGCGGCCAAAGACGTCGGTGATGTCCTGGGCACGCTCAGAAAGGTAGTAGTTTCCGGCCTGACGCAGCTTTGCCGCATACTCTTCTGCCTTAAACTGCACGGTATATTCTATATTAAAGAGCTGATTTTCGTAAAAGTCGCGGACTTCCTGCTTAAAAACCGGGTCTTCGAGCATAAGAATGTAGGTCTCAAAAACCTCGCGCTGAGCACGGTCACGTTCACTGGTTTTGGAAAGTGAATCCAGGTGCTCAGAGAGTCCGAGCGTAACGGTCTGAACGGCAGCCTCAAAACGGCTCCAGCCTTTATTTAACTGATCGATGTTTATGTGATGCTGCGGAATTGCACGTTTTACCGGGTCTGGAATAACAAAAGCGGTTCCAATACCAGTTCCGTCGGCCGCAGGGATTCCGAGAAATACTTCCATAAATTTGAATTATATAGAAAAAATAATTATATTTAAAGATATGAATACAATAGCTATTTATGAACTGCCCTTCAGGCAGGCTTTTTTGATTTTTATAATGTTCAGCGTAGTCGGCTGGATTTCGGAAGTGCTTTATGTGGGTATTTTCCACGAGCACAAATTTGTAAACCGCGGATTTTTGCACGGACCTCTCTGTCCGGTTTACGGCTTTGGCGGTGTGGTGATTCTGCTGCTGCCGGCGGCCCTCTATTCAACCTGGCTGCCCCTCTTTTTTGCTTCTATGATTTTATGTACGGCTGTGGAATATTTTGTCAGCTGGGTGATGGAAAAAACTTTTCATGCCCGCTGGTGGGATTATTCACACTATAAGTTTAATTTGAATGGCCGCATTTGTTTGTTGAACTCGGTGCTTTTTGGCTTTATGGGCTTGGGCGTGATTCACTTTGTGTACCCTCAGATGCTGCGCTTTTTGAACTGGCTGGGAGATTTTGTGACTATGATTTCCAGCGACCTGATTGGCCTTGCTCTTGCAGTTGATATTATTGTGACTGTACGCAAGCTTGTGGACTTCAGCGCAACAATGGAAAAAATCAAAACCTTTGGCGAGAGCTTGCGCGACCACTACGGCAACGAGGTCTGGTTCCGCAGCGAAAACTTTGAAGCAATGCTGGCTTCGGTAAAGGAGCATGCTGAATCAGACAAAGACAAGATAAGCCAGAGCATTCTCGAAAAAATTGACCGCTTCCAGAACGCCCGCAACAAGGCCGCCGAAAGCTTTATGGCTCACTTCCCTACAATGAAGTCTATTCAGTATAAGGATGAGCTTGAGCACTTGAAGAGCCATGTGAAAAACCGGTGGTTAAAAAGATAGCTGCGAAGGACCGGTGGTTGAGTAGGCGATAGCCGTATCGAAACCACATGTGCCGAGGTCTGCGGTGGTTTCGATACGGTAGGAGCTTCAGCTCCGTACTACTCAACCACCGTATGCCACATTTTCCTTGACTTCTCTTTCTGTTTCTACCTATAATAACATTATCTCTAAAAAATTCAGGAGTTTATTATGGAATCGCAGAATCGCGAGAATCTTGGCAGCCGCCTTGGCTTTTTGCTTTTGTCGGCTGGTTGTGCTATTGGTTTGGGAAATGTTTGGCGCTTTCCTTATATCACTGGTAAATACGGCGGAGCAGCCTTTGTTTTGATTTATCTGGTTTTCCTTGTAATTTTGGGATTGCCGGTTATGGTTTGTGAATTTGCTGTTGGCCGTGCTTCTAAAAAGAGTATGTCGGCAGCCTTCCAGCAGCTCGAGCCTGCCGGAACTAAGTGGCACATTTATGGTGGCTTTGCAGTTGCAGGAAACTATCTTTTGATGATGTTCTATACAGTTGTTTCGGGCTGGTTCCTTAAATATTTCTTCCAGATGATTGGCGGAAAATTTGTTGGCCTTAGCGGAGACGATATTGTAAATGTATTTGTTGGCGAAACAGTTGGCAGTGCATCAACTCTTTTAATCTGGATGGTTGTTGTAATCATCATCGGTTTTGGTGCCTGCTTCCTTGGTCTTCAGAAGGGTGTTGAGCGCATCACAAAAATTATGATGAGCGCCCTCTTTGTTATTATGGTTGGTCTTGCAATTTACGTTGCCTTCATTCCGGGTTCTGGTGCTGGTTATGCTTTCTACCTTAAGCCGGACTTTAAGGCTCTTGTTGGTGGCGAACATGGTCTTTGGGACACAATTTATGCTGCTATGGGTCAGGCTTTCTTTACTTTGTCTCTTGGTATTGGTTCTATGGAGATTTTTGGTTCTTACATCGGTAAGGAACACTCACTTACAGGCGAAGCTCTCCGCGTTATCGGTCTTGATACCTTTGTTGCAATTTGTGCCGGCCTTATCATTTTCCCTGCTTGTGCTGCTTTCAATGTAGAAGCTTCTTCTGGTGCCGGGCTTGCCTTCATGTCACTTCCAAACGTATTCAACTCAATGGGACCTGTTGCTGGCCGCATTGTTGGTGCTTTCTTCTTCTTGTTTATGAGCTTTGCCGCACTTTCTACAGTAATCGCCGTATTCGAGAATATCGTTGCCTTCCCAATGGATAAGTTTGGCTGGAGCCGCCGCAAGTCAGTTCTCATCAACTTTGTTGCTATGCTGATTTTGGCTACACCTGCCGCTCTTGGTATGAACGTTTGGTCTGGAGTTCACTTCGGTTCACACATTGGTTCAATCGACGCTCTGGAAGACTTCATTGTAAGCCAGAACCTCCTGCCACTGGGATCAATGCTCTTCCTCCTCTTCTGTACACTTAAGAAGGGCTGGGGCTGGGACGGCTTTATTGCCGAAGCTGATGCCGGAGACGGAATTAAGTTCCCTAAGAACAAGGTAGTTAAGTTCTACCTGCGCTACATCGCTCCACTTATCATTCTGGTAGTATTTATTGCCGGATATTTCGATATTTTCGGTAAGAAATAGACCGTCACATATGGTGGTTTCGATATGCCCTTTGGGCTACTCAACCACCGGTGGTCGAGTGCTTGCGAAGCAAGTGTATCGAGACCACATTTTACTTATATAATAGAAAAAATTTGCAAATTTACCTAAGACGGTCTATTATAGACCTTTGAGGGGGTTCTTTGATGCTGCTCATCACGGAAGCCCCTTTTTTTATAGAATTAAGGTTTTTGCAAAATATGCCGAAATTTTAAGAGGAGAAGTGGAGTATTAGATTTATTTAACAAGCCGGGGTGTAATGGGCAAAATAGAAAAAGTTGGTAAAAATTTAAAGGTTAAAAGTTTTGCTTTCTTTGTTGTGCTTTCAATTATTTCGGTTTTCTCTTGTGAAATTGGTCTAGGTGCCGCAGTCGATGTTTCTGTACCTACCAGCGGAATTTCGTATCCTCCGCAGAATGCTGTAGTTCGCGAAACTTTTGTTGCGGCCGGTATCTGTGAAGATGATCAGGAAGTAGCATCTGTAAAAGTAACCGTTACAAACACAGAAGACAATACAACCTACGGCCCATACGACGCAACCCTCGCCGAAGATAAAAAATCCTGGACAGTTACCCTCAATAATAAAGACCCATCAAAAACCTCAAGCGTTTTCGACAGCTACCGCCAGTGGGAAATTCCGGATGGTAACTACGTAATCAGCGCCATTGCCTACGATACCGCAGAAAAAGAGTCCCCGGCAGCCACACTCCCTATTTCTATTGATAACACTGCACCAGTTTTGATTGTTAGTAAGCCGCTGGCAAAAGGTTCAAATGTTGCTCCAACAATTTACGGAAGTAGCTTAAAAATTTCCGGTGATATTGCCGAAGACCATGAAACTTCAAAAATGCTTATTTCTTTAAGAGAATTTGATGATTCCACAGGTGCTTTTACAAGTGGATCTACAGTTCAAACTATTGAAATTACAGATACAGCTGAATTGAATGCTATGTCTTCAAGCAATCCATTGATTATTGCTAAATTTGATAGAGATAATACAACTTCACAGCAGCATCAAAACTATGTAAGACTTTATGGCGACAACGAAAACGGACCAGATAAGTATTATTATTGTGGATTCTTATTGGAAGATAATGCTCTGATTTATCAAAATCCAGCAGATACAGGCAGTAGTACCGGTAACCAGACAGAATGTTATTATCTTCTTGCAGATGATTTCCAGAATAATCTTGCTGTAAATTACTCACTTACTGCTCAGCGCCTTATGCAGATTTTTAAGGGCCAGATCCAGGATTACAATGTTTCTCAAATTAATGAAATTGCAACAATTCTTACAAAAACAGAGAATTATTCTTCTTCAACAAGCATTTCTACAGAATCTTCTAAATTCAGTATTAATCCTCATAACAATCCAACCTGGAGTCTGGATGAGTATGCGGTAGATAACGGAACTATCAAGTCTTATACCGCAGGTAGTTCTCTTATTCTTTCTCTTACTGCAGGCCGCGATGCAAGTTATCCGGATCCAAGAACTGTTAGTGTTTATTTATATGATATTACTACATCAACTGGTGATGTTATTGATAACTATTCTACTGACGGTTTAACTCCAATACCTCTTATTCAGAAAAAGGAAACAGATGATGCAGGAAATGTAATTAAAGAAGCTGGCAAACTTGAAGAAATCTGGGACGAAAGTGCCGACGATTCAAATAAGACTTATACATTCCAGCTTGATACAGAGACTTGCGGGCTTCAATCAAATCACTATTACAAAATTGATGTAATAGGTATGGATCGAAATAAAACGGACCTCGAAGCACTAAACGGTAATAATTATGTTTTAAAACTTTCTACAAGTAACAATATTCCAAAAGTTACAATTACAGAACCAAAAGATGATAAAACTTTTGGAGTTAAAGCTGCTTACGGCAACGTAAATACAGATGGTGTAACAATAAAAGGGTATGTAGTTGCAGATGGTGTTGCATTAAATTCTACAAATGGAGTAATAGTAAAAGAACTGACCGTAACCGATGTTTCAAATAGTAGCCCGAAAGCCACTAAAGTTGATTTTGATTGTTCTGATATAACGATTACTCCAGATTCTGCTGCAAATACCTATAATTTTATAATTGTAATAAAACCAAACTCTTCCAGTGCAAATTTGGCTGGTAAATTTGTTCCAGACACCCAAAGCAAGTACCTCTATAATGCAAAAATTGAAGCCACAGATGCTAGTGACCTTTCAGGCGAAAAGAATGTAAAATTCTACGTAGATAATAAATTGCCGGATGTACAAATAAATACAGTTTCTCCAGAAACAGAAGCTGGTTTTGTAAACGGAAATATTACTGTAAAAGGTGTGGCAAGCGACAGTGGTAATACAGGAAGCGGACTTGCTTCTATAAGCTACGAAATAAGAGAAAAGAATGCAGCCTCAACATATGATCCTGCAAAGGCTGGTACTATTCCATTGTCTGAATCCTGGAAGTTTGAAATAAAAACAAAAGAACTTTCATCAATTGCTGCAGAACAAGATTATAATGTTATTATAAAGGCTGTAGATGTTGTAGGAAATGAAAATACATTTACAAAAGAAATAAAAATTAAGCAGTCTACAGATACTCCGGTTCTTTCTCTTTCAAATGCAGAAGCTTCTGTAACCGATACAGCAGGACTTGGAATATATCCAAACATTAAAAATATTTTCGGTACAACAAGCAATAATAAGCTTTTTGGAACAATAACAGATGATGATGGTCTTGGTACTGTTGAACTGAAATATCAGAAAGCTGGTAGTACACAAACAGGAAGTTTGAATCCAAAGAATGCGTTACCAGCGACAAGCCCAAAATCTTATACTTTTGAATATAAACTTCCTTCTCAGGAAGGCGAATATACACTTCTCTTTGAAGCAAAAGATAAATATGCAAAGGCCGCCGGAAATGATGCATCAAAGTGCGAAACTGCTTTTGATACTCTTAAATCAGAAGATTCAAAATTCTATATTACTATAGATGACGGAGCGCCGGAATTTGGAACACTTACAGTAACTCCTTCTCCAAGCAATTCTTATTATATGGGAAGTAAAACAGGAGATGAAAAAACTATAAAAGTAACCGGTAGCATTATCGACGGTAATGGATTTGATTCAACAGCAGCACTTACAAGTAACAGTTCAAATTCAAGTTTGACTATAGGCGCAACAACAGGTACAAGTAACTTTACAAAAACTTTTGAAGATACAATTACCCTGCCTTCTGCAAGCGGTAAATACACAGTTATTTATACTGCAAAAGATAAATACGGCCAGACCTCTACCAAAGAAGTTGAATATTCTGTAGATGTAACTAAACCTGAAATTAAACAGGTTGATGTTGGTGAAAGTAAAAATGTAACAACAAGTGTTTCTGGCTGGATAAACAGCGACAACGTAATGGTAGAAACTATTGTAAAAGACCAGCATTCTGGAATTGCAGAGGTAAAATACTCTGTAGACGGCGGTAACTCTTACAGTAATATGACTCACTCGGGCGACACTACAACCGGAGAAAAATGGAGTGCAAATGTTACCTTCCCAGACGGAAACACTAAGACTCTTAAAATAAAAGTAAAAGATAACGTAGGAAACGAAAGTGACGAGAAAACAGTAAGTCTCCAGGTTGATAAGAAAAAGCCAAACCTCAATGCAAACTGGTATAAGGTTTCTGACAATAATACAGACGGCAGCTTCCTTACACGTTCTGGAAAAACAACTGCCTATGTAAACGATAAAGATCTTGTAATTTTTGGTAATTATACAGATGGAACAGACTGCAGTGGAGTAAATGATCTTGTATTCAAACTTAATGGCACAACAAAAACTCCTAAAGAGATTACATATTATAAAAAGACTTTTGAAACAGAAGACGATATTAATACAGTAAAAACTGGAACAGGGTTTGAAACAACAGATGAAAAAGAAATTAAGTCGTTTATTGCAGTAATTGACTATAACGATTTTGCAGATGGGGATTTAACTGTAGAAGGAAGCGATAAGGCTGGCAACAAAATTGAGGGCGAAAGCTTAGATTTGTTCAGTCTTATAACAGATAATGTTGCTCCAAATGTAAGCGGTATTACCATTACAAAATCATACAAAGCAGAAGATGGTACATATTATATTCGCAATACAAAAGATGGAAAACTAACTATAAGTGGTAATACTACAGATAACTACAGCGTAGACAAAACTGTGCTTAAAATTATTGAAGCAGGTGAAACTGAGCCTGTATTTAATAAAACTAGTAAAGAAATAAGCTGGAAGTTCGAAAATATCGATTTAAAAGAGCTTCAAAATGGTGCAACAGTAAAAATTACAGCTTACGATAAGGCAGGAAATGAAAAACCACTTACTGATATTTCTCTTGTATTTGATGAAACTAAGCCTGCAATGCTTACCGGTAAAATTGAAAATCCAAAATGGCCTGAGACAGGAGATTCTATAGCTCTGTCTGAATATGGATTTGATTATGATGAGAGCTCAATTTCAGACGAGTATGATACTTCAAATCCATATATTTCAGATTACACTCTTCGCGGAAAACCGGCCTGGAAATATGGTGGTATAACTATTGGTAAAGGAAGTTATGGAGACACTTCTTACGGAACAGAATCTTCTTTGCAGATTGGCGTAACCTTTGTTGGAGAGACTGGGGGAAGTGGCATTAAGACAATGGAATACAGAATGCTGCCTGTTTCAAAAGCCGCTTCATATTCAAATGTAAAAACAGGAAAATATTCTGGTACAGTCCCAACTTCTGGAACAATAAACGGAGAATTTGTTGTTGAACCAGGTACATATAAACATTATAAGGTACCAGATCCAAATCCGAATCCGCAGACATCTTACTCTTGCCTAGTAGGAACCGCAACCATTAGTGGCTTTGAAAGTACTGTTGGCGGTACACCAAATCTTTTGTTTGTACATGCTATAGATAATTGTGAGAATGAAAGCGACTGGTTTGTTTTGCTTATTCAGGTTGATGATGAAACACCAGAAATAAAAGCTGCTTCTGGTACTCCAGATTCATTGCTTACAAATGGTACTAAAGATTTACAGAAACTCAGTGGTACCTTTAAGGACGGTTTACATGGTTCTGGATTAAAGGCAGCTCGAGTTTATGTAGATGGCAAACTTGCAATTTACGGAAACTTCACCCAAAAACCTTATGGTCTGGGAGATGAAACTGGAAAAGAAAAAGGAGATAAAGAACTTAAGTCTGCAATAGACAATGGTCTTACAATAAGTGCAAAAGATGCATCTGGGAATGCAATTGACCTTGGTACAAATTATGCAAAACTTACAGATTCTTCAATATTCAATAAAGCCGTAGAAGTTTCATTTACAAACGATTATGGAGTATTTACTTATAAAGGCTTTGCTCCTACAGAAGCACAGTTTAATACAACAGACCCATCAACTGGGGCGAAAAAATATTCATTCAAGGATGCTGCATCTTATGCAACTTGGGAACTCACTCTTACACCTCAGAATGGCAGCTGGTTTAACAGCCTTAACTCTAACCCTCAGATTTCTATAGAAGTAGAAGACTGGGCAGAAGATGCTTCGGGCAGCGGAAATAAATCAACACTTATAATTACATCGCTTGATATTGATACAGAAGCTCCAACAGTTAAAATAACTAGCCCAGTAGAAAAAGCAAGCGGTTTAAACGGTAACCAGACAATAAAAGGAACTGTAACGGAAGAGCATACTCCAAAACTTGTAGAAATTTATGCTTATGTTGATACGGCTGCAACACCTGCAGTAAATCCACCAGCAAAGATTACTGATTGGGGTAGCCCTATAAAAACTCTTTCTACAGAAGATGGCAGTGCAACTGTACAACAGCTTTACAGCTTTATGCACGAAACCAATTTTAATACACTCTTAGGAACAGGTAAAGCAAAGGGAAAGGTACACATTCTTGTTTATGCAGAAGATAAAGCCGGCAATGCAAACCTTGAAAAAACAAATGTAATTGCAAATCAGAATAATGGAGAAAAGGCATATCAGACCTTTACTGTAGACAGAAATTCTGACCGTCCTATAGTAACAGTAACAAGCATTACTCTGGCTGCGGAAAAAACAGAAGGGGCAGGTTTGAGCCCGCTTGCAGCAGACAACTATTTCATGCTTGATACAAGTACAATAAATCTTAAGATAGAAGATGATGACGGTATAGAAGAAGCAAAATATATTATTAAAAATGAAAGCGGTAGTGTTATAAAAGAGGAAGCTTTGACACTTGTTCAAAACAGAGCCTCTATTAAATTTACAGATGATGGTAAGCAGACCGTAGAATTCAGTATTAAAGATACAGGTAGTGATACTCCTTTTGCCTCTGATGCAACAGACACTCTGCAGAAAATCTATCTTACAGATATGGCAGCAACTCCAAATAAATATGGAGACAGCGGGGTAACAGGTTATGAAAATCCTGTAATATATGTAAATGTAGATACTAAAACACCAACACTCAGAGTAAAAGGAGTTCAGCTTCTTGCAACAGAAGATCAGGCTCTTCCAACTGATGAAACAGGCTGGCAGACTTCTGCTTATTCAAGTACAGTTCTTGGAGGACCAGCTGCAAAATTCCTTAGAGTACGTGTAGAAGCAAGTGACGAAGGTAGTGGTATAGACACAGTAAAGCTTTCTGCAAAGCTTGATGGTGTAAGCGTAAAAGGACTTGATGCAAACGGAAACCCTGTTACAGTAACAGCTACTCCAGTTGCAGGCGAAACAAATCTTTATGATATGGTTGTTCCTTGTACCATTACAGGAGTTGAAAAAGAAAATGTAAAATATGTTGTAAATATTACAGTTTCAGATAAAGTTGGCAAGCTTGCTTCGGAATCAATTACATTTAAGGCAGACAACAAGGCCCCACAGATTTCAATTAAAGCTCCGTCTTCAACAGAAAACCTCAGCGGTTCAATTACTGCCGAAGGTGAAATAAGTAATAAGGAAAGTGCAACCCTCTACTATTCAATTTCGCCTTTTGAAACTGCCCCAGATGGAGCAGATGGTAATTATACAGATAATGCAACCTTCAGAGCATATAAGTTTAAGACTGTAGACAAAAATGGCGTTGAACACGAGAGCGCATTCCCTGCCCGCAATAAGGCAAATACTGCAAATATTACACCGGCTTCTGATACACCGCTCAACAAGCTTTGTGGTTACAAAGAAATGAGCGAAGACAAAATGATGAGTTTCTACCTTTATTTTGACGGAGAAACAGATTCAGAAGGTATTCATTCTCAAACTTTGAATCAGTGGATACTTAACATGGGAATTACAGATTCAAATGACTTAAGTGATACACAAAATCCATTTGATGATATTGTTCATTTGTATTTACACATAAAAGCGGTTGATTCTGCAGGTAATGTTAATAAAGAAACTAAACTGATAAAACTGGATCCTCTTGGACAGCGCCCTAAAGTGGTTATAGCTTATCCAGACAAAGATGATGAAAAACTTGGTGGTTCACCGACTCTTATGGGTTCTGTTACGGGTGCAAATCAGCTTGAGTATTTGTGGCTGCAGATTGATTGCGATGAAGACACAAAATGGACCGTTACTGATATAAACAAGCTTTTTGCTGCAACAAATTCTGCGGGACAAAAGGCATATAAAATTGCAAAAATAACGGATAGTGAAAATCCTATTTCGGCTAAGCTTGATGATAATACAAGCAATTCCGAAGCGGCAAAATATGCAGTGCGTGTAGACCTTGGCCACCCGACAGGTTCTGGAACAACTAACAGCGCAAACTGGAGCCAGCAGATAAATATTGGAGAAGAGTTCAAATCAGGTTCAACCACAAAGAATACAATTAAAGTAAAAATTTGGGCTTATGCTACAGACCATTCTGGCTTTACCAGCAGCCAGGTAGTACGCACACTCAGCATAGACCAGGACTCTCCTGTAATTGATCAGGATATTTTGCTTGTTCAGTGGAATGATACTTACAATGGTGGTAATGCTTTTGAAGAAGATACTAACGGAAATATTGAACTTGATGACAGTGACGAAACAGTTGGTAAGATTCAATTTAAAGACGGAGCCATTAAATCAAGCCGTACCTATAGTCAGGATGAAGATATCAAAGGTAAATGGTTTGTTGTAGGAAAAGTAACAGACTCCAACGGTATAGGAAAGATTGAATATAAGGTAACTATAGGCGAAGGCAATAATGCAAACTTAATATCTACAGTTACCGCTATAGATACAGACAAGGAAAATCATGAAGGAACTGGTACAAATGCTGGAACTTATATCCGCAAGACAAAGGGCGGCAACTATGTATTCTGTCTTCCTATTGGTGATGAAACATCAGGCGCAGTAAATACATATTCTGTATATTTCTTTGCCGAAGAAGCAAATAAGGGGTCAGATGCTAAACATGTAGAAAAGACGTTTAGTGTAAAATTTGATAACCTCGCTCCAGTTGTTACACAAAAGCTTACTACAGACAGTATGGATATTGTAAATAGCGATGGCTTCTATACCTTTGGCAGCAGTGCTTCAGAGGCGGCTGTTAATGGTGTAAACCAGACTGGTGTAGACCGCATTGCCTTCTACTTTACAAGACAGCTTGGTAATGATAGTACCTTAACTGTTTTTGATCCTATGATGCGCGTTCATAAGAAGACAGCTGATGGTTCTCTTGGTGCTGCTGTTACAGAAAATGCCCTTGTAGTTTCAACTGCAGGACTCAGTTTAGACAGCGAAGATGGACTTTACTGGAAGAGTGCAACTGTTAGTGCAGTAACCTCTACAGAAATTACAGTTGATTCAATTCCTTCTTTTGTACATGTAGGCGGTCTTGCAAAAGTTAATGGCGTTATTTACAAAATAGTTGCAAAAGGTTCTTCAACAGTTATACTTTCTGGTTCACCGGGAAGCGAGGCAGTTAATAAGCCTGTTTATTTTGCAGTTGCCAACGTTGTAGATAACCCTACTGTTGAAGGACTTGGAAAAGAGGTAGTTCCAACAGACAACGAAACCGAAAATTATGGTTACGGATATTATAAGGGTGGCTCTTTTGATGATGGCGACTACATGGTAGAAAAACTTGTGCCAGATATTAACGAAAGCACAAAATATAACTGGCAGGCAAACATCAACTCAAAGAACATTAGCGATGGACCTGTGATCCTGCACTATGTTGTATTTGATAAGGCTGGAAATGTCTGTACAAAACTTTCAGATGGTACTACTCCATTAACTGTAGATTGCGTTGTAAAGAATAATGCACCACGTCTTGCGGGAGTTACTTTATCTACAGATATGAACGGTAATGGATCTGTAGATGACGAAGGGGAAACAGTAAATACTTATGAAGGACAATATCCAAAAGGTATGGACGGCAAGACAAAAAAGAACATACTTACTGTGCCTTCAAATGTAAGTGCTTCTGAACCAAAGCATGTATTTACAGTTAAGGGTAAAACCGTAATTAAACCAGAAATTGTTGGTGGAAACGGCACTATTACTTATAAATATTCAGTGGCAACATATAAAGATGCAACAGACGGTTGGAATGCTCCTTCTGATTCTATAACTCCAGATTCAAATACTTTGGGAACAGGAACACAGGAAACAGATGGTACTGTTTCACTTTCTGAAAGTGCAATTACTCTAGATGTAATAGACTTCCTTAAGAACTCAATTGGAGATGGAAAATACCAGAAGTTCTCTTTTGAAATAAGCGATTCTACACCAGGTATTACAAATGGTCAGAGTGCTACTCTCAACGTATATATGACCGTGGCTTTGCGTGATAATATTAAAGCCCAAAACAAAATTATTCCATTCTATTGGAAGAGCAAGAGCCTTAATTCTATTGTATTTGATGACAGTACAGCAAAGGGGCATATAGAACTTAGTAAAGATTTACCTACTGCTACATTTAATGCTACTACAGGAATTTACGACTTACAGCCTAAAGTTTCAGGTAAGATTAAACTTGAAGGAATTGCACAGGATAACAACCTGCTTGAGACCATTAAAGTTACAATAGGCGGTAATACTTATTCTATTGCTACTTATGGTAAGAATGTAAATAACAATAACAATGTTGAATGGATGTCTGGTAAAGACAATGGAAAATGGGAAGCATCTGTTGAACAGGCGACATACGAAGACTGTGTAAAAGCCGGTTATATAGATGATGTTCCGACGGGCAAAAAAGGTACAGATAAAGTCCCAGAAACAAGTCAGGATTTTGGGCATCTTGTTCACTGGACAATGATTATAGACACTGCTGCAATGGGTATAAATCCACAGACAGACCTTTTGATAAAGGCAGAAGCTTATGATAAAGGAGCTCCATCTAGAGCCGAAAGTACAAACAATGTAACTTGGACTTCAACAGGCTTTAACAACAATGGAGACGGTAATACTCCTATTCAGACCGGTGGAAAACTTGGAGACAACTCAGGCGATGGAGACAAATATACCTGCTGGTACACTGTAGACGTTGTTCCTTATATCACTAAGATAACTACATGGCTCTCTTCAAAGAGTAAAAAGGCAGATAAGTCTGAATACGACAGAACCGCACTTGGTCATTATCCGGTTAAGACTGGCGAAAATATAAAGATGGAAGGCTTTAATCTTACAGGTGGAAAAGTATACTTTACAAAGGCCGTTGCTGCTAATGGCACTGTAACTTATACAAGTACAAACTATAATGCTAATGGTTTTGACATTCCAAATGATGCAATTTCTGGTAAAGTTTACATAACTGCCGGTACCAATAACATAACTTCTTTGAACAATATTAATAATAACAACTCAAAGGGCGATTATGCTGTACCAACTGGCACAACATTAACCAGCTACGGCGAAAAGAAAACCTATACAGCCTTTACAAACTTCTACAACCGCAAGCCAAACACCCAGAACAACTACACACTTACAGATGATGTAGAATTTGATATCTGGCAGTTTAATTCAAATGCGGCGTTGCCTAATGGTGGTGGACGTATTGATGAAGTAAGTATGAAGATTAATCCGAAATTAAAATTGGTAGGTTTCTCATTCTTAAGCAGTTTCAAGTATTTTTCAGCACCTGGAAATGGAACATCTTATTCAGATAAGGGGGAGATTGGAGGCCAAGCAGACTTCCGTTCTACTGCAAGTCTTACTTATGACTGGCGCGGCTATGCTTATGCTACTGATGCAGGTGGTGGAGAAGGTAATAGAGTTCATTTCTGGATAATTGATGAAGATGGAGCAGATTCAGGTGTTGATTTTGAAGTAATTGGTCAAAACGGAACTCGTGAACAAAATCATCCACTAAAATGGAATAATGAAGATAGTGCTAATATAGATTTGCGTTATAAAGTTCGTAGTCCAAGTATAGCTACTTCAAAGGCTGATGATTCTACAACAAATATGTACTTTGCATATTACGACAGCTTTAATGATGAAATCCGCTTTAAAGCAGGAACAACTGCTTCAAAAGGATTATTCGCCGCACGTAGAAGATCAGGTTATACATGTTCGAATTCTCAGGTAATTGCTACAGATTATTCAACAAATCATCCTACGGATAATGCATATAATTACACAGGTACTCCACTTGGTGGGGCCGGAGAGTTCGTTGCAATAGATGTTATTCCAAAAGGAACGGTAATAGAGGGTGCAGCAACAGGACTTGCAAAAGATGTAGTTGTAGCCGTTTGGTATGATGCTGTCGCAAAGTCTCTAAAGTATGCATATAACACTGATCCGTTAAATTATAGCTGGCAGACTAATAATACTACAATAGATCAAGACTATCGTGGTTTGAACCGTCAGAACTGGTATGGTCAAGGTAATTCCACTACTGCACAGGCAGCAACAATCTTTACTGGTGCTGGAGAATATTGTCAGGTAAAGGTAGACCAGAAGGGTGGTGTGCATATTGCTGCTTATGACTCTGTATATGGAGACTTACGCTATGCATATCTGCCAAAGTACAATTCAACATATAATGAAGATTCAATGTCTTATACTGTAGATTCTAGTGGTAATACTGGTTCTCACCTGACACTTGATGTCGCATACGATAAAGCTCCTAACAGCGATGGCAAACCTGTTCCATATATTTCTTACTGGGGTGGAAGCATGCCTAAGATTGCGCATCCTGTAGACACAAGTATGTCTGAAGGAACCGAAAGCGATATGTTTACTGGCAATTGGGAAGTAAGTTATATACCAACAACAAGTACAATCAGCGACCTTGACCAGAAAAAACTTAACAATCTGGATAACAGAATAAATGTTGCGCTATGGAAATATGATGACAATGGTGCTGTTACGACAATACAAAAATCTACAACTGCACCTGCAAACGCTGGAACGCCAGATGGAAGTAGCGGAACGTGCTATGGTAACGGTACATCAAATCCTGTCGTCGCGTACTCCAGGGAATACGACTCAGCCAACGACCGTATCGAAACGGCACAGATGAAGTAATAAAGTGGGAGGACAAAATTATGAAAAAGAATATTTTTAAGACAGCAACAATAATAGCATCCTCAATTGCAATTCTCTTTTGTATAATTGCCTGCGAAGTAGGTCTTGGTGCTGCGGTAGATACTGCCGCTCCTACAGTAGATATTGCTTACCCTCCTAAAAATGCCGTTATTAGAGAATCTTTTATTGTAACAGGTAGCTGCGATGACGACCTTGAATTGGATAATGTACAGGTTACAGTAACAAATTCTGAAAATAAAAATGTTTATGGTCCATACACTGCAGATCTTGATTCTGAAAAAAAAGCCTGGACAATAACTTTAAATCAAAAAACACAAGGAAATTACGATGCCTTTAATGCTTACAAGCAGTGGGAGTTTCCAGACGGCAGCTATATTATTTCTGTAGTTTCTTATGATAAGGTTGGTAATGCTTCTCAGGAAGCATCTATTCCTGTAGATGTAGACAACACAGCACCGGTTCTTATTGTAAGTAAGCCACTTGCTGTTGGAGCAGAAAACGCTTCTGTGTATGGTCGTACATTAAATATTATTGGAGACATTTCAGAAGCACATGAAACAACAAAGCTTACTCTTAATTATATGGACGCAGCCACTTCTAAAGTCGACTCTCTGGAAATTAACGGCTTTGGAACAATGTCTTCTGACAATCCACTTGTAATTGCTAAACTGGATAAATCTGCAGGAGCCTCAACACTTCTGGCACAGAATTACGAAAAAATTTATGATGCAACTTTCTCTGTAGATTCAGAAGGAAAACTGGTAATTCCTGGCAGCTTTGGTAAAAAAACGTTCTATTGCGGTTTTCTTTTGGAAGACAGTGCAAAAGTATATACCAATGCCGGTGATTCAGGTTCAGGCGATGGAAACCAGACTACTCAATATTATATTTTAAGCGATACTTTTAATGATGAACTTTTTAAGGAAGATAAATACTCTCTGAATGCAAGAAACTTAATGCTTCTTTTAAATGGTCAGTCTTCATATTCTGCTACAGATATTGAAAAGATAACAAATGAGTTAAAGAAAACTGGAAATACGGCATTCAGCTCTACTATTACAGAGGCTCAGTCTTCAAAATTTTCAATTGACCCTAAGAGTAGTCCTACCTGGGCAATTACTAATTTTGACTTTAAGAACGGAACTTTTGACACCTATGAAGCAGGTTCGGCAGTTCCTCTTGTACTTAAGGCTGGTGGAGATGGTATAGCTGTAGATAAGGATTCTATAGAAATAAGACTTTATCACCTTGGTAATGGGGAAGTTCCTGGAACAATAAGCGAAACTACACCTTATACAACTTTGGTAAGAAAAGGTGAGTATGAAGATGGAAAACTAAAAACAGCCTTAAATAAAGAAGGAGAACTGGATTTTTCTGATGGTTCAAAAAGCAAGCTTTTAATTAATCATTATTACGAATTTGTTGTTACAGGAAAAGATGGTACAGATAATTCTATAGAAAGCGAAAATGGCCGCTATGGCTTCCGCCTTTATTCCAGCTATGCTTCTCCAAAAGTAACCTTTGAAAAATCATTGGAGAATAACGGCTTTTTTGAAGAAAACAAGTTTTACAGTGGAACAAAGCTTACTCAGTATGGCATTAAAATCAGAGGTACTGTTGTAACTGCAAACAGTAGTATAAAAATTGAGAATAAAGATAAAATCAGAGTTTCTGGTATAACAAGAGCAGATACTTCTTCTACGGCTGCTGCAGTTTCAATTTCAGATTCTGATTATTCATATACAATTACAGATTTTGCAGAAGATAGTTCTTCTGGAACAGATGGCAAAACTTATAACTTTACAGCTTTAATTACAGGAAATCTTGTACCTTCTCAAGAAGCTGCTTATAAGTATAAGGTAGGCTTTGTTGCGGAAGATGAACTTTTTGCAAAAAATGAATCTTCCGAATTTGAATTTAAGGTAGATAACAAAGCTCCAGAAATTCCAGTAAATGAAATTACTGTAGTTCCAACTGTTACAGATGGAAAAGACTATGTAAATGGAATTATTGAAAAAATTACAGGAAGTGTTTCTGATGTAGGAAGCGGTTTTTCGAAGCTTTACTATAAAATAGATTCTGATGACTTTGCAAATGCGCAGGAAGTTACAGATGCTTCTTCCCCATGGACTATAAAAGACATAGACACAACTACACTTGATGATGAATCTGAACATACTATTTATCTCTACGCAGTTGACTCAGTAGGTAACTATGTACCTGTTATAAAGAAATTAAATGTATGGCAGGAAACAGATCGACCGAAGATAAGTTTTACAAATGACAGTACAATTTTTACTAAAACAAGTAATACTTTAGTTGGAAATATTACAGATGACGATGGACTTACAGAAATTTCTGCTACTTATAGAAAAGTAAGTCCTGAAGAAGAAAGCACTCCACATGATTTCCCTGAATTCAATTTTACTCAAAATACTACTTCTGTTGGTTTTAATCTTAAATTACCAGATGCAGAAGGTGAATATGAAATTTCCTTCAAGATAAAAGATAAGGCAGGTCTAGATACTGGTAAGCTTGGCTACGATGATGAACATCCATGTAAAATATCTGTAAAAAAAGACAACGGTGCACCAGAATTTAAAATAACTTCTCCAAATTCTACTGCTCAAACTTATTATAATGATGCTGTTTTGGTTAAAGGAACTGCAAAAGACGGAAGCGGTATAGTAACAATAAAAAGAAACATTTATAAGGTTGTAAATGATAACCAGACAAAAGTAGGAGACACAGTTACTCTTGATGGTTTGGGAACTGCTGCGGAAATAGTAGCTGATAAAGAGTGGACAGACTCAATTCCAAAACAGACTTTGAACGGAACATACAAAGTAGTTTATACAGCAGAAGATAAATATGCTTCAACTAACGAAGGCCACACTTCAACACAGACATTAAATTTCTCTATAGATATAACTCCGCCAGTGATTTCTAATAGTGTGAAACTCGATGGCAGCGATATTTCTTCCGGCTGGTACAAGAAAAACAGCGGCAACTATACAGTAACTGCGACAGATGTTGGCTCAAGAGTCGTTTCTGTTTCTTATTCAAAAGATAACTCTGCCTGGGTAAGTATGTCTGACGGCAGTGCAGCAAATACCTGGGAATCTAGTATTACTTTTGATGATGCGGCAACTGCCAAAACTCTGTATTTTAAGGCAAGCGACGCTGCCGGTAATGAATCTGAGGTAAAGTCAATTAATCTTCAGATAGACGTAAAAGCTCCAACTCTTACAGTACTAAATAATGATGGTACAGTTTTGGGCGGTAACAAATATGTAAACAAAAAGAATGATTTTGAATTCAAAGGTAACTTTACAGATGGCGTAAACGAAAGTGGTATTTCTAAACTTGAGTTTAAGATTGGTGAAGAAACAATAACTAATAAAGTTACCGTAATCTATAATAAAGATGCAGAAGGAAACTATGACGGAACATATACTGCAAAAATAGCTAAAGCAGCTCTTGCAGACGGAATGCTTACCGTTACTGGTACAGATATAGCCGGCAACAAAACTGAAAAAAATGCCTGTACATTTATTTTAGACACAATTGCTCCGGTAATTAACATAGAATCTTTGATTATGGTTGATGGCAGCGACAGACGTTCAGCCTATAAAGACAGCACGACAGGTAAATATTATATTCGCAATACAAAAGATGGAAAACTTACAATTAAGGGAACTGCAACAGAACAGAATGAGTTTGAAAAGATTGTTTTGAGTATAACAGGTGCTGGTGAAAGTAATAATATATCTGAAGATTCAGAAAATTCCTCTTGGGAATTTGCAAATATAAACTTGAGTGGAACAGCCTGGAGTACTGCAGGGGAGGCAATTGTACATTTTACAGCTACAGACTCTGCGGGAAATTCAAGTGACGAAGAGTTTAATCTTGTATTTGATGAAACAAAACCTAAGATTGAAACTGGAGAGTGCCCGGATGCAAGGTATACCTTCCGTGGAGCTTCTGTAACAAAATTTAATAATCTTTCTATTGGACAGGGAAATTATAGTGAATCATCTTACGGAAGATTAACTGCTATAAAAATCGAAGCATTTATTAATGAGACCGGAAGTGGACTTTCAAAACTTGAATACAGACTTTATGATGCAGATGGAATAGAAAATCTTGCTACATTAAAATCTAATTTTGCTAACGGAACAGGAAGCTGGGCCGCCAGCGGAACCTTTACCCTTACAAAGAATCAAACATATTCATATTTTGATTCAAATCAAAATAAAACAGTTTCTGGAACAGGAGTGAAGGCTTCAACAAGTATTTCTGGATTTAAGCCAACAACCGATGGAAAGACAAATTATCTTTTATTACGTCCAATTGATAACTGTGGAAATGCGCCTGACACTAATGACATAACAGTTCTTTCTGTACATGTAGACCAGACTGCTCCAACTATTGTTGCAACAAGAAGTGAACAGCTTACAAACGGTACAAAAGAAATTAATCTTAGCGGAACTGTTTATGATTTAGATGCCGGTTTAAAGGCTCTGCGAGTTTTTGTTGACGGAGAGGCTGTAATTTATGGTGGCTTCACAACTATGCCTTACAATGCTTCAAAAGACAAAGGTGATAAAGAACTAAAGGCAGCAATTGATAATGGTCTTATAATCACTGCAAAAGATAAAGATGGAAATGAAATAGACCTTGGAACTAACTATAGTAATCTTACTGATGCAAGTGGTAATCCAAATTACGAAATTTTTAGAGATGCTGTAGAAGTTTCTTTCCAAAACGATTATGGAATTTTTACTTATAAAGGTTATGCTCCAGAAAATCCAGATACAGCTAACCCGACATTAACAGATAAAGAATGTTCTTTTGCAAATGCTGCCTCGTATGCAAGATGGACACTTACGCTTACTCCAAAATTGGATGGCTGGTTTAAGGATTATACAACTCAAAGTAATCCGGTTGTGTCTATATCTGCAGAAGACTGGGCAGAACACGACGGAAAAGGTAACATAGCACCAAATGCAACAAAGATTGCAACTTTGACAATAGATAAGACTCCGCCAGAAGTAAAAGAAATAAAACCAGAACCAAGAAGTGAAACTAAACCTGAAAATGGTTATATAAATGGCGAAGTTTCAATTACTGGAAAAGCCAGTGATGTTGGAAGTAATCCGGAAACTCTTGAACTTTATTATTCAAAAGCTGCAACAGTACCAACTGAATTTAGTGATAATGCAGAAGATGCGGGAAGTAAGTTTGTAAAGCTCCAGTCTATTAGTACAAAAGGAACAAATGCTGTAAATGTTTCCCAGCTCTATAACTTCAGCTTTACAGAAGATTTCTATGACTCAAAGTTTATTGACGAAGATGAAAGAACAAAGGATATTTTGATTCTTATACGTGCAATAGATGAGGCAGGAAACAAAAGTACAAATAACTCTGTTAAATATACAATCGACCGTAATACAGACCGTCCTGTTGTTACAATCTCCGATCAGGATTTAACGGGCATGACTTCTGCCGACAGCGTTTATAAGCTTTTGAAAGAGAAAAAACTCTATATTAATATTACAGATGATGATGGACTTGTAAAAGAAGCTAAGTATCGTATAAAGAACTCTGCAGGTACAGTAACAAAGGCTTGGACACCAATTACCTTAAACAGCGGCAGTGGAAGCCTTACTCTTGATGATGATGGAAAACAGATTATTGAATTCTATGTAAAAGATGCAAACGACTCAGAATTCTCACCTGAGGGTACTTATTACTGGAATAAAGTTGTTATTGAAGATTCTGCAGATACACCAAATAAGTTTGGCCTGGCAGAAAATGAAGTTTCTGCAATCTATGCAACACTCGACACTACTTCTCCTGAAATTTCAGAAATGAAAATAGCTGCAAATAATGATACAGATTTTACTGCTGCAGACAGCTTTGATACCATTCTTGGTGGTAGTACCAAGAAAATTAGAATAAAGGTTAAGGCAACTGACTCAGGTAGTGGAATAGATACTGTCGAAGCTGTAGTAAAATTGGGTGAAAATGAAGTAGCAGATTCTCCATATGCGGCTACTCCTGTAACTGGCGAAACAGATACCTATTTAGTAGAAATTCCATGTTCTGACGGTAGTGGTGTTCTGAATGTAAAGCTTGTTGCAAAAGATAAAGCCGGCCGTGAGGGAAGTGCAGAAAAACAGTTTGACATAGATAACAAGAAGCCTAGAATAAGTGTTTCTTCTCCAAAAGCAGATTCTGAACAGAGCGGTACTATATATGCAATTGGTTCTGTTGATGAAAGCGTAGAACTTTATTATGCAGTATCTCCAATTTCAGATTCTCCAGATAAGTATGAAACATTGGCTGCAAATAAGTGGAAATATATAAAAGCAGAAACAGATGAAGCTGTTTCTTTGCCTGCAAAAGACAAATATAATACTGGAATAGAACCTAGAAAAGAACTAAAGGAACTCTGTAATTACAAACAGTATTATCTTGATGAAAATAACAAACTGGTTTCTACTTTCAACATTCAGTTTGATGGAAAAAACAATGCTTCTGTAGATCATACAGCCAACTTAAATGGCTGGCTTATGGATATAGGAATTACAACAGATAAGGACCTTACATATTCAGGTTCAGACCAGAATAAGCTGTTTACTGATTATGTAAGGCTTTATCTGCATCTTAAAGCAAAAGATGCTGCCGGTAATAAAACAGAGCTTGTACACCCTATTGTAGTAGACCCACAGGGCAACAGACCTAAAGTGCAGTTTACTTATCCAGCAGAAGATAATGCTGTATTGGGTGATAGAATTAACATTATCGGTTCTGCAACCGGTACTAATCCTGTAGATACTGTTTATATGCAGATTGATACAAATCCAACTTACAATTCAGCTACAGGAAAATACACCTGGAATGGTGCGGACTATACAGACCTTACAGTTGCAAATGGTTATGCGGCTGAAGATATTGTACAGATTCCGCTTTTGGCATCTGGCGAAAGAGGAATTAAAATTTCTGTAAATGGAACAATATGGAGCCGCTGGATAAATACTAAAGGCGAGTTTAATCCTCCGGCACTTACTAGCGGCTCTACAGAGACAGAAAATGTAAAACCTATAATGCTGCGCCTTTATGCTTATGACAGCCAGTCAAATCTTTTGAGTAGTGCAAAAACAAAAGTTATAAAGATAGATGATGATGTTCCTGTAATTGATCAGAATATTATGCTTGTTCAGTGGAACGACTCTTATGACAGCAGTAATGGTTTTGTAACAGTATCTGACTTTGATAATCATATTACACTTGACACCAATGAAAGAATTCAGTTTAAGACTGGTGCCGTAAAGGCATTGCGTAATTATAAAGACGGAATGTATGTTAAGGGCAAATGGTATGTAGTAGGCAAAGTAAGTGACAAGAGTGGAATCAGCACTGTAAAGAAAGGCGGTGAAAAAGGAGTTGAATTATCAACTACAAAAGCTGATGACGGTTCAATTATAAGACCATATATTGTAACAAAAGATGAAATAAGCGTTACAAACTATATATTCTGTTTCCCTGTTGGTTCTGAAGATGGAGTTGGAAGTAGTGAGGTGCTCTTCTATGCAAAAGACAATGGTGAAGGTGAAAAGGCAAAGCCTATAAATAAAACCTTTACCTTGAATTATGATAATAAACCACCTGTTGTAACTTCTGTTAGCAATGATTATAAAGAAATACTTAACACAAATGGTTTGTATTTCTTTGAGTCAGAAGCAGAAGAAGCCACTGTAGAAAATAATGGCAAGAAAGCAAATCAGTCTGGTGTAGAACGCGTAGCATTCTATTTTACAAGAGAAATTACAAAAAATGGTAAAACTGTGAAGACTGTTTTTGACCCTATGATTCGCAGTAAAAAGAATGGTGCAGATGTAGATGGTAATGCTGTAACCTGGGATACTTCTTTAGTAGAGGAAGACGGCCTCTTGTGGAAGAAGTTTGAAGCCGTTTCTATAAGCAACTCCGTAGTAACTGGCAGCAGTATAGCCAGCGACAAAAACATTCACAATGGTGGCCTTGCAAAAATTAATGGAACAATCTATAGAATCACAAAAGATAATGCCGGAATTACATTGCCGGATGCGCCAGACAGTACAAGTACAACAGTTCTCTTTGCAATTGCAAACGTAATAGACGACACTGTACCAGAAGATGTTTCGGGTGAGTTTACAAGGGTTAAGAATGATTACGCCTATGGATATCCTACACCTCAGACAGACTTCTATGATGATGGCGATAACATGCCGGAACATTTTAAGATTACCGGTTCAAAATGTACCTGGGATGCAAGTATAAACTCTGCAAACATTAGCGATGGACCTGTAACTCTGCATTATGTAGTATTTGATGCAGCTGGTAACAGCACAGAAAAAACTCTGGATGCAATGGTTCAGAATAATTCTCCTCGCATTGCCGGAATTAGACTTGGTACAGATGAAAATGGTAACGGCACAGTTGATGACACAGATGATTACACAGAATTTGTGAACGTTTACAAAGGCATATTTGATGATGGTTACATTGGTGCTAAAAAGGCAATTGATGTTACTATACCAAGTGACTTTGATGTAAGCAATTCAGAATCAAAAGCAGCCCTTAAGGTAAAACGAAATACTGTAATTCAGCCGGAAGTTATTGGTGGTAACGGTGAAGTTGGATACACCTACAAGGTATATGCAAAAGATGCAAACGGAACAGCCTGGGCTAATGCATCTTACAGCTCACCGGTTACAGGTACCTGGCCAAAGAAACTTGGAATCGGAAATAACGGAAACGAATCAGATGAAAAAATGACTCTTACCCAAGATTCCGACGGTATAAAAGGTATAAGACTTGATGTTGCAGATATACTTAACGCTACAAGCGCAAACGGTATTCATAAGTTCGAATTTAAAATTTGGGATTCAACAACGGGTCTTATATATGGTCAGAACAGCCAGAAAGCAACCTTAAATGTTATTATGGATGTGCTTTTGTATGATGAAACACCTGCAACAAACAAGATTATTCCTTTCTATTGGAAGAGTGCAGAAGAAAATTCTCTTGCAGATAACAGCATGGAAAAGGGACATATTGAACTTAGTAAAGATCTTTATGCTATAACAACAGGTTCAGGAGATACTCTTACTCACACATTTGATACAACAAATGGTGTGTACACATTGAATCCAAAGGTTTCTGGAGCTATAAAGCTGGAAGGAATTGCACAGGATAACTCTCTGCTTAGAACTCTTTATGTAAAGATAGGAAGTACAACTCATAAAATAGCTGATTATGTTTCTGTTGCAAATGTTATTACAGGCAAAACAAAGGGTGAATGGGTTATATATTCTGATACTTCTAATAATAAAGCCTGGAGTGCTTCTGTAAGGGCAGCAACTTATGATGAGTGTGTCGCAGCAGGCTATATAGAATCTATACCGGAAGGAAAAAATGGTGATGAGACAGTAGATGAAACAAGTCAGGATTATGGACATGTAGTTCACTGGACAATGACTATAGACACCGAAAAAATGCCAGGTATGTCAACTCCTAATACAGGTGTTACAATTACTGTTTCTGCAGAAGATGCTGGAAGACCAAATACAAATGGTACAGCATATACTAAAAATACTTTTAATAATAATGATGATGGTAACACTACAATTCAGACTGGAGGAAAGTTTGGCGATAACTCAAATGTTGGAGACAAATATACCTGCTGGTATACAGTAGATGTTGTTCCATATATCCGTGGTATAAAAACAGCCCTCTCAAAAAAGAGCAAGAAGGCAGACACTTCTGAATATGACAGAACCTCATTGGGCCATTACCCGGTTAAAACAACAGAAACAATATATGTTTACGGTTTTAATCTTGCCAGAGGAAAACTTTATAGGGGAACACAGTATAACAACAATGACCCTTATGTAGAACTGAGCAATACTTCAGAAGAATATGAAGTTACAAAGACTTCAAAAATACGTGTTTACCCTACAACAGGAAATGTTTCTGGTTTTACAAGCGGGCCTGTTTATGTAAGAGTTGGAAATGTATATAGCCTTAATAACGAAAATAATAATGATGCACAAGGTATTTATGGTGCAAGTGTACCGCAGCCAGCTGAGTATGGTTCAGAAGAAACATACTCAACCTTCGGCAACTTCTACAACCGCCAGCCTAACGATTCAAGCAACTACAGCCTTACAGACGATGTTTGGCTCGATGTCTGGGAGTTTAATGATAAGGCGGCGAAACCGGCAAATGCTGGAAATATTTCAGATCCGATTATGAAAATTAATCCAGCTAATAAAATGATTGGTTTTGCTTATCAGAGTGGAGCAAGACGCTTTAGCATGGCAAACGGTAATTCTAATTCATACCAGCTTTGGGTTGGAGACTATGATAATCTTAGTGCAACAGGCTTTGCCTATGACTCTGACGGAAATACTTATGGAACTGCGCTTGGTGGAGATATAAACAGTGCACCATCTGTTTCTAAATTTGTATTCCTTAGTAGTCTTTGGGAGCCTGCAGGAACAGGGGATGGTGGTGCATTAGGTGGAGGCGATGACAATTCAAATAAAGATAATGCAATGCAATTTGAACAGATAGGTCAGCTTGGCACAAAAGCTGGCACGGATACTGGAACAGAATACATAGATAAATTCCGTTTTGTTAGTCCTAGTATTGCAGTTTCTGGTAAAGGAACAACTGCAAAAGTCTACATGGCTTATTATGACAAAATGAATAAAGAGATTCGTTTCAGATGGGCTGCAAATCCTAAGAAGCAGAGTGGAGCAAATGCAGGTTTTTTAGGTAAGTCTTACATAAAAGACAGGTATTTGAAAGGTAAGTTAGGAGACAATGCTTCAGTAAAAAATGCCAGCAATGTTTCTGTAGATCCAGATAACTATTGTCTCCTCGACTTCCAGATTATTGCTGGAGATGCAGAGGGAACAACTACCTCGCTAGGTAAGCCAGGTTCATATGTCGCTCTTGATGTAATTCCAAAGGGAGCCCAAGGTAATAACCAAGATTTTGATGTTGTTGTTATGGTTTGGTATGATGAATCAGAAAAGAATCTTAAGTATACTTATAATGTTACGAATCTGGAAAATGTTCCGGATAAAAATTTTGAGGGTACAGGAACAGCTGAAAATGGCACAAAAACACAATGGAAGGCTGTTCAGACTATTTTCTCTGATGCAGGACAGTACTGTCAGATAAAAACAGATGCAAAAGGTGGCATTCATATTGCTGCTTACGATTCGAATGCTGGAGACATCTGTTATGCAAAGCTTGCGACTTATAATACAGGGTATGATGAGAGTACAATGTCTTGTGTTGTAGATTCCAACGGAATTGTAGGTTCAAACCTTACACTTGATGTAGCTTACAATGACACACCTACCGCAGCTGGTGCAGTAGCAATTCCATACCTTGGTTACTACGGCAGCATTGGTCCTAAGATGGCTGTTCTTACAGAAGAAGGTGCAAAGCAGTCTAGCGTAAGTGCCGCTCCTGGTACAGTAGAGGATATGTTTACAGGTTATTGGGATGTAACAGAAATTCCAACAACAAGCAATGCGCCAAAAGATCGTGTTAACGTAGGTGTTTGGAAAGACGGAGGTGTAATTACGACATCATCAAGCGGTGCTTCAACACATGCTGGTGCTGGAACAACAAGCAATGATGGTAAGAGTTACGGTAACGGTACAAATAACCCAGTCGTAGCCTACGAAATCCGACCAACCAGCGCAACCGGTTATATGGAAACTGCTCAGAAGAAGTAGCAGCCGGTAGACTATAAAAGCAAAACACCCGCCTTATAAAACAAGGCGGGTGTTTTGCTTTTATTAACGAACGTTAGTTAGTTTATTAATATCCGTCAAATCTAACCTCGTAAACAAAAGCAACATATAGCATTACACTTCATAAAGAGGTGTAAAAAAATGCAACAATCAAGAACAAAAGAAGAGAAACAGGAATTAGTAGAACTTTACAAACAG
>Ga0310691_10002057_pt1 | contig 28178 bp, 22 predicted proteins | sample 176DNAGHGlowgp2_FD_203887 | JGI IMG/M metagenome (GOLD analysis project Ga0310691, IMG submission 203887) | Sheep rumen microbial communities from Palmerston North, Manawatu-Wanganui, New Zealand - 1766 DNA GHGlow gp2 (v2) (version 2) | ecosystem: Host-associated > Mammals > Digestive system >... | reverse complement strand
GTTTATTAAATTGTTTATATTTCTGAATTTTCAGTTTCCTCCTTCATCCAAGAGAGCTGTAACTGAGAGTTGAACTCAGGACCTCTTCCTTACCAAGGAAGTGCTCTACCACTGAGCTATTACAGCAAATTGCGCCTAAGCGCCAAGTCGCTTTCTTTCGGCAGTCAAGCAAGCTTGCTACACTCATTTACTCGCGACTTTGAGCGGAAAACGGGGCTCAAACCCGCGACCCCCAGCTTGGAAGGCTAGTGCTCTATCGACTGAGCTATTTCCGCAACATGTCTCTTGAAGTGGGTGCTGATGGATTCGAACCACCGAAGTCGAAAGACAGCAGATTTACAGTCTGCCCCATTTGGCCACTCTGGAAAACACCCAAAATCTATTCCCCGATTCTTTTTGAGCCTCTTGTCGGATTCGAACCAACGACCCCGAGATTACAAATCACGTGCTCTGGCCAACTGAGCTAAAGAGGCTTTTCTAAGCAGCCGTTCTCTTCATCAGATTTACGACCTGTCGGAAAACGGCTGCAAAGTTACAACTTATTTTTGAATTACCAAAACTTTTCGGGCTTTTTTTTATCTATTCCTTAATTTTTCCTTGAATTTCTGGAGCTGAGCCCGCATAGAGTCAACACAAAGGTCCGTACTTTCCTCAAAAGTGTCACTGGTCTTCTCTACGAAAAGCGTGCTTCCTGGCACGGCCACAGACAGGCTTACTTCCTTGTTCTGGGCAGTAGCAGGCTTCACTACTTTCAGCTGAACCTCCACTTTCTGAATATCCTCAAAAGATTTTTCCAACTTGGCGACCTTCTTTTCGATGAACGCCTGTAACTTCTCAGTAGCGTCGAAATGAATCGGCTTAATGTTAATGTCCATAATTACCTCCTGTTTTAAGATAGTTATTAATAAGGATCAGGCTCTTGGATGAGCCTCTTTGTATACTCGCTTCAACTGCTCGAACGTAGTGTGGGCATAGATCTCCGTCGTACTGACGCTCTCGTGCCCAAGCAGGTTCTTGATACTCTCCAGCCCAGCACCGTTGTTGAGCATGGCTGTGGCAAAGGTATGACGGAGCACATGCGGAGACCGTTTCTTCAGTGACGTCGCTCCTGTCAGATGCTTCCTCACGATGGCATACACCTGCTGACCCGTCATCCGATGGCCCTTGTCGTTCAGGAACAGGGCATCGCCATCCAGTCTCAACTGTTCATTGCGCACATCCATATACCCCTTGAGGGCTTCGGCCAGTTCCGCACCGAAAGGCACGATACGCTGTTTGTTGCGCTTTCCCGTCACTTTCAGCTGGCAGACCCCGAAATCAATGTCGCCATCATTCAGTCCAGCCAGTTCCGAACGGCGCAAACCCGTCTCATATAATAATAATAATAATGTACGCGCGCGAACATTTTTATAGTCCTCCCCCCACTCCATTCCGTCGAGCAGACGATCCATCTCACCCTCACGAAGGAATTGGGGCAACGGCTTTGACTTCTTCAGGCCCGCAAGGGCATGGGCAGGATCCTTCTCAACCAGTCCGCGCTTGAGGGCAAAGCGAAAAAAGGAACGCAACGCACTCAACTTCTTGTTAATCGTTGACGCATTGTTTCCTCTGTCCATCAGACTCTCCATCCAGTCACGGATCAGGTCGGTATCCACCGTCCCTAAAGAGAGCCCGTCTTCCCTAAAAGCAATATACGATTCAAACTCACGAAGGCTCTCCTCGTATGTCTGCACGGTCTGCGGCGACGCATTCCGCTCGTAGCGTAGGTAGTTCAGAAACTGGTCTATCATCATAGTGCCTTTTCACGGGCCTGTTACAACCCGTCTTTCATAAATCGCTCAGGCTCGGCCTTTTACGGATTATCATCCGCCTCGGCACTCACTTAACAGCGATTTTCGGCTACGAATTTACGAATAATTTCCGAAACCACCAAATTTTCGGGAATATTTTTTTATTCCTCGTTGGTTCGAAGCTGCTGTACGTAAATGGCGTGCTCCATCTTGAGGCGCTTCAGAACAGACGGCTTGTCGAACTGCTGACGACGGCGAAGCTCCTTAACGACCCCAGTCTTCTCAAACTTTCTCTTAAACTTCTTGAGAGCCTTCTCGATGTTCTCGCCTTCTTTTACAGGTACAATAATCATTTGTCTTTTGCTTTAAAAATTTATGTTAAACTTAACGCTTCGTGCACAGGTGCCACAAAAAGCGGGTGCAAAGTTACAACAATTTTAGAAAACCACCAAGTATTTATCCATAAAAAAGACGAAAATTAACACAAAAGCGTGACAGATCTCTAAAAATAAGTCAAAATCACGCCCTTACGTTATCGTGGCCCTTAGAGTCCTTGACAAGATGGACGGCATAGGTCAGCCAGAACCGCAGGCGACAGAAGACGGCACTGCTATAAAGGGCATAGACGGGATGCCTCAGGACAAACCTGACATCAGCGAGCGACGAGAGGCTGACGGGAACAAGCTGTTTGCGGAACACGTAGTTGGCAAAGTTATCACGCGACAAGCGATAGTATCCGATGATACGGAATCCATTGTGAAGATGCCAACGGACACTCCAGTCGGCAGTCGTGGCCGTAACCTCCTTCAGATAGCGGTATCCCGCCTTCCTGATAAGCTCAGCCTCGTAGGCCAGCATCCGCGAGGCAATACCTTCCCGCCGTGCCGACTTTGCAACAGCCAGACGGAAGCCGTAGCACCAGCCCTGCCGTCGGTAAGCCCTGAAGCTATGCATTCCCAACAGCTCTCCAGTCTCAGCATCCTGCGCCACGAATATCGACACACGGCGAATCGACTCTTGGAACTCCGCAAACGTCTGATGCATCCACGGTGCATCCAGACCCTGTTCCTTCCACGCCTCAAACGACTCCTGCCCCAGCGCATACAGCGCCTCATCTGTCACGTCCGTCTTGTTGCGATTCTTAATTGTTATCTCTTTCATTCGATGATAAACTGCTGCAAAGTTACGAAAACTTTTTGATAAGATATTATTTTATGTTAAATATATTAGAATAAACTGCCCAAAAATGCCTTATCTGCCCTAAACGGACAATCCGCTATCCGGATTCCGTATCTTTGTGGCGTAAAGAAAAGAAACATGATGGATCATATGGACAGAGAACCAAGAAAGCAGCTGCTGGGCATAACGGCAAGAAGAAGGAAGGGGGGGGCAGGGGGTGCACCTGAATGCGGGGGATCCTCACGCGTACCGCGCATACACACGGTACGCGTGAAATTTATGTATTTCTACTGTCACCCCCTGCACCCACCACCTTTCTGCCAGAAAGGTACTACCTTTCTCGGAGTTTGCAGCCACCTTTCTCCGGAAACAAACACCAATATGTAATCCTATCGTCAGGATATTAATTGTCACACAGATTACACAGATCACACAGATTTTCTTTCGTCCTCCGGACTCCTTTTCACGATATCAAACGACAACTATTACAACTATCACAACACCTAATGGCGACAGTCGCCAATGGTCAAGTTGTTTTAGTTGTCTTTGTTGTCGTAAATTCAGAATTTTGTCGGAAATTCCAAATTTGTTGTCGTTAACTTTATCCGTGACCATCCGTGTCTATCCGATGCTATTAAACAATCCGTGTGTGCCATCTATGTGACGAAAAATCTGCCTAAAAGTTTGGCCGTTCCAAATTTTATGTTTACCTTTGCATTTGTTAATCCATATTGTATAACTTTAAATTTATATGCTTATGAAACAGAATGTGATTGCATTTCGTGCAAAATCTCTCCAAACGCTTGGCCGTTTCGGAAATTATTCGTACTTTTGCCCCTGTCAAGGTGTGACAGACGGCGTTCATTCCAATCATCAGATGAACTGAGGGAGGACGGGAAGATGGGAAAGTTTATCAATCCGTTTACCGATATGGGCTTCAAGCGCATCTTCGGACAGGAGGTCTCAAAGCCTATCCTGATAGAGTTCCTCAACAGCCTGCTGAAAGGCGAGCGCCAGATAAAGGACCTGAAGTTCCTGGACAAGGAACAGATACGGACATCGGAAGAGGACCGCTCGCTGATCTACGACATCTACTGCGAGCAGGAGAACGGTGAGCACATCATCGTCGAGATGCAGAACAAGAGCCAGCCCTACTTCAAGAACCGCAGCATCTTCTATGTCTCCAGGGCCATTGTGGAACAAGGCGAGAAGGGAGCAGAGTGGAACTATGAGTACAAGGCCGTCTACGTGATTGCATTCCTGAACTTCGACAGGAAAGACATCTCCGATGAGTTCAGATGTGACGTGACGCTGATGGACATGAAGAAGAGGACGCCGTTCTCAGACAAGATACGTCTCGTCTACCTGCAGCTGCCGCTGTTCACGAAGGAGCCGGATGACTGTCAGAACACCTTCGAACGGATTATATATGTATTGAAGAATATGGATATATTGGACAGGATGCCTTGGCTGGCCAAGGATGCCGTCTTTCAGAGACTGGCCAGCATCGCCGAGGTTGCGGCACTGAGCAAGGAGGAGCGTCGTGAGTACGACGAGAGCCTCCGCAAGTTCCGTGACACTATCAGCGTCATGGAAGGACAGTTCCTTGAAGGCGAGGAGAAAGGCAGAGCTGAAGCCAAGGCAGAAGCCGAGGCGAAGGCCTGGCAGGAGAAGCAAGAGTCGGCTAGAAACCTGAAGAAGAATGGTGTTCCTATAGATGTTATAGCGAGCAGCTTGGGCCTCTCGGCTGACGAGATTGCAGCATTGTAATCCTATCGTCAAGATATTCTTTTCACACCGAAACCGTCACCTGGCCATCGCGGCTGGGTGACAGTATTTTAAAACAATTATTAATAAAAATCATTAGTTCACATACTTCCTATTCATCACGAACCGAGAAGCGTTATTAACAGTTTAAACAAACTGTGATTATATATTGGTAGGGGGGCCACATCATTGCCAGAAAGAAAAAGCCTGCCCGATCCAGCAACTGGGTGCGGCCACCCCTTATTTCAATTCCCAATTATCAATTTTAACTTCGTTGACTTTTGTCACGACTCGGCCCAATTGATGCGAGCATCATTCGGCTCTCACTGCTCCAAAAGTTCAATTATCAATTATCAATTTTTCAAAAGCCTATCACCGGGCCTCACGGATGGGCGATAGAAGATTTTTTCAAACTAAAAATTTTATATTCACAATCTTCTTATTCATCACGAACCGAGAAGGTCTAAATGACAGTTTAATCAACTGTGAAGTCGCAAAGCGAGAATCGCTCTCGACCGAAAGTCTCTTCCTATTGAATGTAATATTATACCTTCCTTGCCCGACACTCGGGCCTTTGCGTAACGAAGTCTTTCATTCTTCAATCTTTAAAAAGCTATCACCGGGCCTCACGGATGGGCGATAGAAGATTTTTTCAAACTAAAAATTTTATATTCACATTCTCCCCTATTCATCACGAACCGAGAAGTTCTAAATAACAGTTTAATTAACTGTGTAGTCACAAAGCGAGGAGTCGAACCTCAATTTTCAATCTTCAATCTTCAATTATCAATTTTCAATTATCAATTGTTATCGCCCACCCTCTGGGCTGCTTTGTGTGGGGCTGGGTTCTTAATCCACCCGTTACTGTTTGTTATGCGTTAAGACCAACCGATATGAATGTCAAAGAAGCGACCTTTATAATTGCAAATCAGCATTTCTGAAAGTCTTCCAAGAAGGAAGAGCTTTTCTGTCTCTGACAAATCAGGACCTTCGGCTGGATGCAAATCAAAGTAGACGAATTTACTCTCTGCATGCACATGAAAGTAGGCTACTTTATGATCCTGTCTGGTCTGCTCTGTATCATGATAGATACACTTCGCTGGCATTCCTCCAATAAACGACCTGCAAAAAGACCATGTCTCAAGATTCCCGTCATGAGCATCTCTTGTTATAGCTTCTGCGAGAGACTCCGCATTAGGAATACTACCATTGCCTATAACCAGTTGCATCATCGTATCCAATATCAGATTGTCAGAAAGTCTGTAGAAAAGAAATCTGGGGCGCGGGGCATGAAGTCCTGCGCCCCAGATGTTTAGATTATCTCACAAAGTGTCAGACACTCTGTGTGCTCGCTCTTTGCGTGCTCTCTGCATACGTTATTCACCGAAGTAGACGTACTTTGTTGCTACGTTGCTAGAAGTGTCGCCATAGTAACCGTCCCAGACTGTTGCAGCCTTATTGAACGTACCAGCTACAAACATATCAGCACCGAGGTAAGTAACAGTAGCGCTGATACTTGTGCCAAGCTTGATGTTAACAGGCGAGAGAACGATCAGACCAGTATAAGACTGAGCCGTAGTAACGTTCCAAGCGATTTCGGTATTGGCCTTGTCTGCAATCTCAACATACTTAACCTGTGTAGGCATGTCTTCTATTTCATCTATACCACTATTAACAATCATGTAGTTGACAAAAGTTCCTACTGTACCTGCGTTGAGTTTTGTTGAAGTTACACCTGCTTTAGCGAGTTCTTCCTTAGTCACTGTTACGGAAACGAAGCCTTGGTCTGCAGCAGCTGAGATAGAGATGTTGTCCTCATCCTTGTTGCTGAATGGGAGGTTGATTCTACCCATCTTGTTTGAGCCGCTGAATACCTTGTTGAACTTACCGCCCTTTTGGTTGCTTGTGATATACGTCTTGGCATCTGGATCATCATGCTCAATCAGACCATAGTTGTTAATCTTACCACCATTCACAGTAGCAAAGACACCCTTGTTGTTAATTACACCAATCTGCGTGTCATCACCACCAACGAAACGTGAAGGTATGGCGTCAGCGCAATTTTCGAATTCCTTAGCATCCTCACGATACTGAGCACCCTTTGCGATATTAACAGTAGCCCTGTTGTACACACCGAACTTAACATTAAGTGTACCAGCGGTGATGTTCCACGTGCCGTAGTTTACGAGAGGAATATTGTTAGCAGACCCATCAAACTCAGCAGTCTGAAGCGTAGCAGTCTCCGAGTTAACCATTGTACCATAGTTGCGGATTCTGTTTACAGCATTCTTTTCGACCTTAACAAGACCCTTATACTTCCAGGTCTCGCCTGCCTTCAGATCCACCTGAACCTTCTTTGAGCCATTATATGTGATGAAAGCCATATCCTGAACATTGTCGATGTCGCTTGCACCAGTGACAACAATCTTTTCGCATTCTTCACCTGTTTTAGTGCAAGCCTTAACAGTGAAGCTCTGTGTGGGATTGCTAACAGCGTCATAAGCACCATTGATGTCGTTGATAACCTTGATGGTCTTCTGAGAAATCTCGAACTCCTTATTAGCGTCACCATCGAGGATAACAGTTACAGGATCAAGACCCATCTTCTTCCAGACGCGAACGACATCACGGAGCTGCTTATCAGTCTTAATGTGGAGATCAGACATATCGAGGTGGGTCAGGAGAACCTTCACGTAGCGATTTACAGCAGTACCCATGTCCTCACCTGCTATAACTTTTGTTCCAGTTGGAGCAGTAAACTTACTGAAGGCGTTGATGGTCTGCATCATACCTTCTGCGATACTGGATGTAGTCTTGTACTTTCCTTTGTTTTCGCCATCAGCTTCAGCAGTAGTAGCCTTAGTTTCATAAGTTTCTTTAACTGTAGATGCTTTAATATAGCGAGCCCAAGCGTCAGCAGCCTCATCAACAGGAGTTGCTTTATACTTAGAACCCTGGACGCCATTGGGAGCAACAACCACCTTACCATAGATGGTATTTACGACAACAGCACCCTCATCAACACCAGGTGCAGCAATGTTAGCCTGTGGCAGAATGAGGATCTTGGCACCAACGTTATTGGGGAGAAGGCACTTGTCCTTTGCAGTCAGCTTGGCTGTCTTACCTCCGTCAGCGATATTATCAACATCGAATTGAGTCTGTGCACTAAAGGCGTTGTTTTCGACGGCTGTCCAGGCAGTATTTGCTGTCTCATAAAACTTAACAGGAATCTCCTTTGTGAACAGAGTTGTACCACCCGTTTCCTTAGTGAGGAGGTCAATACTGGTCACCTTGATAGGAGTGATACCATCCTCGCCTTCTTCAAGTTCTTTAAGTGTAGCGTCGGTTCCAGCATAGTCAGCCTTTAAGTTGAGCTGAGAAGCCATCGGACGCATATAGATTGGATACTTTCTGTCATAACCCGCTGTGTTGTAATCTGCAGTTTTATGTTTTGTACCAGTGTAGGCAACGATCTTAATACGGTCAGACACATAAGGAATCTCGTCCGCAGTGTTTACCTGCTCAACAGGAATCTTGATCGTGAGAGCATCACCTGTTTTGATACGGAATGTGGTGTCAACCGGCCAAACCATGATGGCTTCGCCCTCCTTAATCATCGTAGGAGTGGTCAAAGTAGCGGACTCACCTTCTTCGGCCTTTGCCGTATAGGTTGCATTGTCATAGCCACTCTTGTAAGGAGCAGTGCTGGCTCCAAAATAGAGAGTAAAGAGGTCACCTTGCTTTGCACTCCAAGAGATGGTGTTGTTATCCGTTCCACCCATGGATGCTCTTGTGCCTCCAACATTGTTGATAACCTCGAACTGAACGGGACTTGTTCCCTCAGCAACGTTCTTACCTCCGACATTTTCGATTTCGTCGTTGGTACATGCCGTAAGTGCTGCGAGCGCTACGGTGGCAAATAAAAGTTTCTTGTTCATAAATCAGTAAATTTAAGTTAAGTTATTCATCTAACGTAGGTGTTTCCGGCTTTGAATCATCAAACGGATCGTCCGGGTTGCTGCCGACCAGAATTGACGACATCACCTTCAGCTCCACGACCTTGCAGGCGGGAGCCTCATACATTTCCAATACTTTCTTTTCCATAATCTCTTAATAATTTAAATTGTTAATAAAAAAAGTTATAAAGTGAATAAATACAATACGCCACTTCCGGCCAGCTGCTCCCCTGCTGGTCGTAACCTTGATTAACATTTAAGTATGGAAATGCACCGAACTGAACGGATACAAAAAAAGACGTGGGAGTAAAAGTTTCTCCGCGCCTATCCCTGCAGTCAGGCTCTCGCATTGCCCCTATCTAAGGATAAGCAACGTAAAGCCTGCCCACGCCGAGTGTTATACATACCCGATACGCCCTAATACCCCCAACACATATACACCAAGACGCGCTCCACCTAAAGGGGAGTTACACCTTATTAATATATATATAAGGATACAGGACGTGGGAGAATATAAATATTCACCCACGCGGACGCTTCTGTTGCATCACCGCTGTAGATAGATTCAAATTTGCGAGATTTGACTTGCACAGACAGTAACGTTAGAAAACGTCCTTTCGAGACTGGCCGTACAACTGGCCTGAGGTCTCTTCCAACAATGTTAAATTTAACTGCCCACCCACACTCGAGCGGGCTTTACGGTGCAAATTTACATATATTTTTCGAACCACCAAATATTTTTTAGGAAAATTTCGCATTTTAACTAAAAAAAGATGATTTGTAGACAGAATAACATAGAAAAAGACGGGGTAACGGATTGTTTTTGGGACAAAAGAACATAAAATAGACAGATTAACAGATTAACATAATTTTGTAGACAGAAGAACAGAAGGAAACAAGACATAAGAACAGATTAACAGATTTTATTTTAGACAGAGGAACAGAAATTAAAGACAGAATAACAGACTAACAGATTTTTTTAGACAGAAGCGCTCGGCGACGAAGGAGACGCTTGCTACCAACGGGATGCAAGAACATAAGAACATAAAAAAATAAGACATAATAACAGATTAACAGATTTATTTTAGACAGAAGCGCTCGGCGAAGAAATCATGATAAACAGGGATTCTTGATTGGTGGCTTGGGAGACTCTAAGAAACAGCAAAAACAAGCTATAACTTGGCGCAATCATTACTTTTTTGCAAGATTGCGCCAAATTATAACGTTATTATTTGGCGCAATCGGGGTTTTTTATTAACTTTGCGCCATAATATTAATAATGCGATATGGAAAAATCTATAGTTGGCCGTGAGAAAGAAAAGGCAGGGCTGAAAGAATATATGCATTCAGAGCGGTCAGAATTTATTGCCATCTATGGCAGACGACGTGTTGGCAAGACTTTTCTCGTGAAAGAACTTTTTGAGGGGCAATTCGCCTTTAGAATGACAGGAAGAGAAAAAGCCCGTCTTAGTGACCAGTTACTTAACTTTTCTTATGCGTTGGAAGATTTCTTCCATGAAAGCAGTATTCCCAAAAATTGGGCAGAGGCCTTTCGCCTACTCTCTGTAAACTTAGAGAAGCAGGGAGAAGGCACAAAAATCGTATTCATTGACGAGTTGCCTTGGTTGGACACTCCCAAATCCCAATTCCTAAGTGCCTTGGAACATTTTTGGAATGACTGGGCGTATTATCGGAATGACATCAAGCTGGTTGTGTGTGGCTCAGCAACCTCTTGGATGCTGAAAAAACTGATAAATGCCAGAGGAGGATTACACAACCGGGTAACGCATAAGATACTGGTCTCACCTTTCTGTCTTGAAGAAGTGGAACGATATTTCCAGAGTTATGGATTCAACTATGAACGCCCGGAGATTATTGACTGTTATATGGCAGTAGGCGGCGTGGCTTATTACTTGTCGCTATTTGACAGGGACAAGAGCGTGGCAGAGAATATAGAAACGCTATGTTTTACCAGAGGCGGAGAACTTACCGACGAGTTTGAGAGACTATACGACTCCCTTTTCAAAAAGGCCGAAAGTCATATTGCCGTCATCCATGCACTCAGCAGTGTAGGGAAAGGAATGACTCGCCTTGAACTGATAAAAAAAACAAAGTTGACAAATAACGGGAACCTTACCACGCTTTTGAAGGAATTGGAAGTATGTGAGTTCATACGTTCTTACCATCCTTTTGGAAAAGAAAAAAAGGACAAGATGTTTCAGCTGACAGACCTGTTTTCACTTTTCTATCTTCACTTCATGAAAGACAAAGGTGATTATGGCAAGAATTATTGGTTGCAGAAGATTGGTACTGCTGAATATACCTCATGGTCTGGCTACGCGTTTGAGACTGTTTGTCTGCATCACATAGACCAGATAGTCTATGCATTGGGTATAAGCGGATCTTACTATTCGCCTTGTTCATGGTCATATCGTCCATCTGAGGCTTTAAAAAATGATCCTAATGCAGATGAGGACTTGAAAACAGGCGGACAGATTGACTTGCTGATTGACAGGAAAGACAAGACAATCAGCATTTGTGAAATGAAGTATGCAGAAGGGGATTATGTGATAACCAAAGGATATGCCAGCCACGTGGAGCAAAGACTTCGGACATTCAGAAAAGTAACAGGTACAAAGAAATCATTCTCTACTGTTTATATTACCCCCTTCGGTCTCTATAACAATATGTATGCGAGAAAAGTCAATAAACAAATAATAGCTGATGATCTGTTCAAAAAAGGGTGATGAGCGTCAATCCGTGGCGAGAGAAAGGGGGGCGCAGGCGGCACGGAGCCAGGCGGATTCGGCGGGGGAGAGATGGGGGGCGAGGGTGTCGAAGACGCGCTGATGGTAGGCGTTGAGCCAGGAGAGTTCCTCGGGCAGGAGCATGTCGATGAGGATGGGGGCGGTGTCGATGGGACAGAGGGTGAGCGACTCGAACTGGAGGAACTTGCCGAAGGGCGTTTCTCGATAGGGGGTGATCAGCAACGTGTTCTCTATCCTGACTCCGAACTTTCCTGACAAATAGATGCCGGGCTCGTCGGTGATAGTCATGCCTGCCACCAACGGGGCGGGTTTCCACTCCATACGGAACTGATGGGGCCCCTCGTGGACATTCAGATAGGTGCCTACGCCATGACCAGTGCCATGCAGATAGTTCATGCCTTCGCGCCACATGTCCTTTCGGGCCAGAATGTCAATTTGCGTGCCGCTTGCGCCACAAGGGAACTTACAGAGTTCAATCTGGATATGACCTTTAAGCACGAGGGTGTAGATTTTCTTCTCCTCCTCAGTCAGTGGTCCAAGGGCGATGGTACGGGTGACGTCAGTCGTGCCGTCGAGATACTGTGCACCACTATCGAGCAGTAGCATGCCCTTTGGTTGCAAGGGGATGTCCGTCTCTGCTGTCGCTTCATAATGCACGATAGCAGCATGGGTGCCATAACCCGCAATCGTGTCGAAAGAGATGTCGCGATAAAGTGGCTGTTCAGCACGCAACGACGTGAGTTTTTGGTCGATAGAGATTTCCGTCAGATCTGAGATCTCGGGTTTCCCGATATAGTCAGAAAGCCAATAAAGGAACTTAACCATCGCGATGCCGTCTTTCAGCATCGCCGACCTAAAACCCGCTATTTCCCTTTCGTTCTTAACGGTCTTCATCCGCTTGACGGGCGACTCTTCCTCAACAATGGCTACAGCACGCCTGACACTGTCGCCGCTTCTTCTGACGCTCTCGTACAAGGCATAGTTCACCTCGTCGGGGTCGAGCAGGATATTATACTCGAAGTAGTCCTTCAGCCCTTCCCTGATTCTGTCGTAGGACGCCACCCCTACCCCTTCGGCTTTCAGATAAGACTGCACCTCAGACGGGAGCTTGACCTTATTAATATATAGAGTGACGTCGCTCGACGAGATGAGGAGATAAGACACAAAGACGGGGTTGCAATGCACATCGGACCCTCGCAGGTTCAGGGTCCAGGCGATGTCGTCGAGGACGGCCATGAGCATCCCGTCGGCATGCTTCTCTCTCAGCGCCTTACGGATGCGGGCTATCTTCTCATGGGCAGTCTCGCCGGCATACTGCAAGGGATAGATCTCCACGGGGTTCTCGGGAACGGCAGGCCTGTCGCGCCAGATCCTGGACAAAGGGTCGAAGTTGGTACGAAGCGTGATGCCGCCCTGCTTACGGAGGTCGGCAATCAGCTCCTTCACAAAGTTGGTGGAGTTCACCATCCCGTCGACAGCCACCTCAGCCCCTGGGCCACACTCCCGTCCTATCCACTCGGCGATGGTGGGCGTGCCTTCGATCTTCAGCTTCATCAACTGGTATTCCGTGCCCCTCAACTGTTCGTCTGCGGCCAGGAAATAGCGCGAGTCGGTCCAGAGGGCAGCAGAATGCAAGGTGACCACTGCCGTACCCGCCGAGCCATTGAAGCCCGAGATCCACTCACGGCCTTTCCAATGGTCGGCCACATACTCACTCTGATGAGGATCGGTACTGGGGAAAATACAAGCTGCCAGATGCTCACGACGCATCACCTCACGGAGGTCTTCCAATCGCTGATTTATATTCATTTTCTATTCATTTTGTAATTTCGACTTTACAAAGATACGAAGATTTGGGCAGAGTTTCAGCAGATTAACTAAGATTAATATTAAAAACGATGTAAATTTGCTACTTTTTGCTTATCTTTGCAGCACTTTTGATACAACTTACAAATTATAATTATACATTATGGCTTTTCTAACAAACGAAAAATTGACCATCGTCGGTGCTGCCGGCATGATTGGTTCGAACATGGCTCAGTCGGCTCTGATGATGGGTCTGACAAGTGAAATCTGTCTTTACGACGTGTTCTCTCCCGAGGGTGTTGCCGAGGAGATGCGCCAGAGTGGCTTCGACGATGTGAACATCGTGGCAACCACCGACCCTGAGGAGGCTTTCAAGGGTGCGAAGTACATCATCTCTTCAGGTGGTGCTCCCCGTAAGGCCGGCATGACCCGCGAAGATCTGCTCGCAGGCAACTGCAAGATCGCTGAGGAGCTTGGTCAGAACATCAAGAAGTTCTGCCCCGACGTGAAGCACGTGGTGATCATCTTCAACCCTGCTGACCTGACGGGTCTGGTGACATTGCTGTACTCTGGTCTGAAGCCCGGACAGGTGACAACCCTCGCAGGTCTCGACACCACTCGTCTGCAGAGCGCACTGGCCAAGAAGTTCGGTGTGATGCAGAACCAGATCACAGGTTGCGCCACCTACGGTGGTCACGGTGAGCAGATGGCCGTCTTCGGCAGCCACGTGGAGATTGCAGGCCGCAAGCTGACAGACATCATCGGCACAGCAGAGTTCCCCGCCGAGGAGTGGGAGCAGATGAAGACCGACGTCACCAAGGGTGGTGCCAAGATCATCGAGCTTCGTGGCCGCTCTTCTTTCCAGAGCCCCAGCTACCTCTCTGTTGAGATGATCCGTGCAGCCATGGGTGGTGAGCCCTTCCGCTTCCCCGTTGGAACCTACGTGAAGACCGACAAGTACGACCACATCATGATGGCCATGAAGACCACCATGACCGCTGAGGGTGCCAAGTTCGAGGTTCCCCAGGGTACTGCCGAGGAGAACGCTAAGCTGGATCAGAGCTACGAGCACCTCTGCAAGATGCGCGACGAACTGGTGACACTGAACATCGTTCCTCCCATCTCTGAGTGGAGCAAGATCAATCCGAACCTCTAATTGTTTTTTTAGTTTACAGTTTACGGTTTACAGTTTACAGATGATTACATTGGAGGCGGTATGGCTTGCCAGCAAATCAACTGTAAACTGTAAACCGTAAACTGTAAACAAGAAAGTTGAAAAAATGGCTCTTATAAAAAGCTACCGCGGTCTGACTCCCAAATGGGGGCGAGACTGCTATTTCAGCGAGAATGCTACTATTGTGGGAGATGTGACGATGGGCGACGAATGCTCCGTGTGGTTCAATGCGGTGGTTCGTGGCGACGTGGCTCCCATCACGATAGGAAACTGTACGAACATCCAGGACGGCAGTTGTGTTCACGTGACCTTCGATACGGGTCCTACACATATCGGCTCATATGTCACCATCGGGCATAATGTGACCGTCCATGCCTGCACCATCCATGACCACGCACTTATCGGCATGGGCTCCACCCTACTCGACGGGTGTGAGGTGGGTGAAGGCTCCATCGTGGCAGCAGGAGCCCTCGTACTGCAGAACACGAAGATCCCTGCTGGTGAAATATGGGGCGGTGTACCTGCTAAGTACATCAAGCCCGTGCGCCCAGGACAGACGGATAATGCAGAGCACTATGTGGCGTACTCGAAGTTCTATTTGAACGAAGAGTGATTGTTCTTGTTTTTTGTTTACAGTTTACGGTTTACAGTTTACAGTTGATATGCTAGCAAGCCATTCTTTCAGCCTTGAATGTAATCAGCTGTAAACTGTAAACCGTAAACTGTAAACAATAAAAAAACTACACCAAAACGTCAGCTTTCCAAAGGATGGTCTGTCCGGCGTATAGCGAGGCTGGCACATCGATGAGGCGCTGATTAGACGAGCCCCTGAAGAGAAGGTCAGGGTCGCGCAGTTTCTCTATGAACGGACCATCCACCAACACATCAAGCTGTTCTAACAACTCTCGTTGGTCTTCATGGATCAGGCTCTCAAATGTAAAACCCGTATAGCACCAGATATCCTTGTTCGACTGCTCATGGATGGCTCTTGCCAGTTCTGCGAAACCGGCTGCCTGATACATGGGATCACCGCCAGAGAAAGTGACATTGGCGAAGGGGTCAGCCATGATGATACGCATGAGCTCTGCCGTAGACATCTCCCGACCACCATTGAAGTCCCACGACTGGGGATTATGGCAGCCAGGACACTGATGCCCACAGCCAGCGCAATAGATGGAGGTTCGGAAACCGGGGCCATCCACCATCGTATCCTCTATGATGTCAAGTACTCTGATCATTTTTTTGTTTACAGTTTACGGTTTACTTTGTTTTGTTTACAGTTTACGGTTTACAGTTTACAGTTGATATGCTAGCAAGCCATTCTTCCTGCCTCCAATGTAATCAGCTGTAAACTGTAAACCGTAAACTGTAAACAAAACATTACTCACTAAACAAATCCTTCGTTCCGTGGTCGATGTGAGTAACGCGGTCATTGAGCTCAGCGAGCTTACCGGAGTTCCAGCGGTCTGTCGTACCCACGAGATAGCCCGTGATGCGCTGCAGCTTGTCGATGTTCGTAGAGCCACACTTCGGACATTGCGTCAGATGATCGTCAGCATTCTCATAGCCACAGTCCATACAGCGATTGCGGTTGTGGTTCACTGAGCCATAGCCCATGTTCAGCTGGTCCATCATATCCACCACACTCATGATCACCTGCGGGTTATGAGTGGCGTCGCCGTCGATCTCCACATAGAAGATATGTCCGCCGCGGGTCATCTCATGATAGGGAGCCTCCACCTCGGCCTTATGACGGGCGGAGCACTTATAGTAGACGGGCACATGGTTGGAGTTGGTGTAATAGTCACGATCCGTCACTCCTGGAATCTTGCCGAACTCCTTCCGGTCCTTCTTCGTGAACTTGCCGCTGAGTCCCTCTGCGGGTGTAGCCAGTACGGAGTAGTTGTGATGGTACTGCTCGCAGAAGTCGTTGATGCGCTGACGCATATATGAGACAATCCTCAGACCCAGTTCCTGACTCTCCTCACTCTCGCCATGATGCTTGCCTGTCAAGGCCACGAGACACTCTGCCAGTCCGATGAAGCCAATGCCGAGGGTACCCTGATTGATCACGCTCTCGATGGTATCAGTGGGTTTGAGCTTCTCGGCACCAATCCAGAGACTCTTCATCAGCAAGGGGAACTGCTTGGCGAAGGCCGTCTTCTGGAACTGGAAACGGTCGTCGAGCTGCTTGGCAGCCACCTCAAGCATACGGTCTAGCTTGGCGAAGAAGAGCGCGATTCGCCTTTCCTTGACCTCCTGGGCTACCTCTCCCATGCCTATCTTCGCATTTCCCTCCTCGAGAGCAGCCTCGATGGCGAGCTTCACGATATTGATGGTCGTGAACGAGAGGTTACCACGTCCGATAGAGGTCTTCGGACCAAAACGGTTCTCAAACACACGAGTGCGACAACCCATCGTAGCCACCTCGTGCTCATAGCGCTTCGGATCGTCGGCCCTCCAGTCAGGATCCTGATTGTATGTGGCGTCGAGGTTCAGGAAGTTGGGGAAGAACCTGCGTGCCGTCACCTTACAGGCCAGCTGGTAGAGGTCGAAATTACGATCCTCCGGCAGATAGTTCACGCCACGCTTCTTCTTCCAGATCTGGATGGGGAAGATGGCCGTCTCGCCACCTCCGACACCCTCATAGGTGGATAGCAGGATCTCACGCATGACGCAACGTCCTTCCGCGCTCGTGTCCGTACCATAATTAATAGAAGAGAACACCACTTGGTTGCCGCCTCTCGAATGGATGGTGTTCATGTTGTGGATGAAAGCCTCCATCGCCTGGTGCACACGCCCCACGGTCTTGTTGATGGCATGCTGCTGGGCACGCTCCTTACCAGTCAGTCCGTCAAGCGGCTTCTTGATATAGTCCATCAGCGGCTCGTCGTAGAGATCCTTGTAGCTCTCGCCATTCAGTTCCTCCAGTGCCTTCAGCTCCTCGATATAGCTCATGCGGACATAGGGAGCCAGGTAGAAGTCGAAGGCAGGGATAGCCTGACCGCCGTGCATCTCATTCTGGGCACACTCCATCGAGATACATGCCAGCACCGAGGCCGTCTCGATACGGCGGGCAGGACGCGAAGCCCCATGCCCGGCTATAAAACCACAGTCAAGGATATGGTCCAGGGGATGCTGCACACAGGTGAGCGACTTCGTGGGATAATAGTCCTTGTCATGGATATGGAGGTAGTTCCGCTCTACGGCGTCGCGGCTCTCTTCCGAAAGGAGATAGTCGTCGACAAACGGCTTGGTGGTCTCTGAGGCGAACTTCATCATCATACCCGCCGGCGTGTCGGCATTCATATTGGCATTCTCGCGTGTCACATCGCTCTTCTTGATGTTCACGATATCGAGGAACACCTCGCGTGTCTTGGCCTTGCGGGCCACCGAACGCTGATGGCGATAGGCGATGTACTTCTGGGCCACGTCCTTGCGGCTCGACTTCATCAGCTCCATCTCCACGGCGTCCTGTATCTGCTCCACCGTCATCTGACTGTCGCCGCGCTGTGCTATATGGTCTGTTATCTGGTATAACAGCCGCTCGTCTTCACCCTTGTCTGTGTGGAGCATGGCCTTACGGATGGCTGCCATGATTTTCTGCTCATTAAAGCCCACAATGCGCCCGTCGCGCTTTACTACTGTCTGAATCATAATGTCACTCTGTTTTTAGTTTTTCGAATTTCGTTTGCAAAGTTACAACATTTATTCCAAAGTTTTCCGTTTTGGGAAACTATTCTTGTGTTAATAAATATTAAATCGCTTATTATCAAGCACTTACGAATACAAAACGGGAAACTTTGACAAGCATAGCGCCTGTCAAAGTTTCCCGTTTTGGTTAAGCAAACCTATTGTTTCTTGCTGAAAATCAACGCATAAACACGCATCTGCTTGATCATGGCCAACAGTCCGTTGCTGCGTGTAGGCGACAGATGTTCCTTCAAGCCTATCTCTTCGATAAAGTACAAGTCGGCATCCAGAATCTCCTGAGGCGTATGGTCAGAGAGCACCCTGATAAGCAGGGCCACGATACCTTTCACGATAAGCGCATCACTATCCGCACGGAAGTGTATCAACCCATCCTCGTAGTCGGCCACCAGCCACACACGACTCTGGCAACCATCTATCAGGTTCTGGCTCGTCTTGTATTTGTCCTCCAGCGGCTCTATGTCGCCAGACATGTCTATCAGTTGCTGATACTTGTCCATCCATTCGTCGATATCGGCGAACTCCTCTATGATCTCGTCTTGAATCTCGTTGATTGTCATCTGTGTCTTCTTCTTTTTGAGAGTGCAAAGATAACCTCTTTCTGTCGAACTTCCAAATTATTTCGCGCTTTTTTTGCCGTCGTCACAAATCTTTCTTATCTCTGCAGCCTGACAAATCAGTATAACAATAAAGAGGCACTCCTCACGAGCACCTCTCCAATAACAATTAAGCTCCGCTGAGCACTTATGAAAAACAATCTATTAACCTTTTGACGGTGCAAAGTTACAAACAAAAAATGAAAGCACCAAACAAATTGCCGATTTTTTTTATCTTTTGCATCTGATTTCTTAAGTACCCACGGAGAGGAGTTCACTCATTCGGCTTGTAACGATCAAGTTTGTCGAGGCAATAGGCCCTGAAATCGCTCCAGTGGTAGTAAGGGGCACAGTCTGTGGGTATGGGCAGGCGCGCTTCCTCTTCGTTGAGCAGCACCTTGAGAAGCACATCACGGTCGTTCACGTCGCTGCGATAGAAGATGAACTGCAAGTTCGCCCCCATAGGGAAAACGCGTGAGCACCACCAGCCCTTCTTCTCAAGCTCACCGAAGTCGCTAGTCTCAAGGTCGTAGCCGTTGATGCCGATAAGGCAGACAAGCGGCAGCAGCACAGTCTCGTGACCATAGCGCAGCTGTGCCCCAGGGTCTGCAAGCCTGATGCAGCTGTCGGCATCGGCGATGATGCGGCGCAGCAGATGCCGCTGACTGTAGGGCTGGTGCCCACCGTTGAGTTTACAGGCACCCTGCTGCAGATACCAGAGGGCATTGTCTATCTGCCACATGCGGTAGAGCTCGTCAGTCTGGAAGATGTCTATCAGGTACGTGTTCCTATAGAGATGGGTGTGCACCTGGAAGAGACCCATCTTCATAAGATAGTAGTTGAACTGCCCTTCGTCGACCACCTCCCCAACGATATCAGAGTTCTTGAAGATGAGCTCCATGAGGCGAGTGTTGCCAACGTATTTGCTGATATACTCGTTGTATGCCTTTCGGATTTTGGGTGTCATCTGCTGACGGCGCAGTTCACGGTCCTGATAGTTCATAAACCACTGGTTGCGCTGCGAGGACTCCATGGAGATCTGCAGCGTCGGCTCCTCCTGAAGCAGTTCTATGAGCGCCGTGCCCATCGACTCGATACAGCGAGGCACGACAGTACTGAAAGCCTGCACCCTGGCCCCCGGATGGAACACCTCGGGGAAGTTGAGCACCATTCTGCGGGCTATTGCGCGATGCTGCTGGCGTCCATAGCCCGTCAGCTCGCCCCAGCGACCCTCAGTGTCGGCCATCACCAGCTTCATCTCCTGGAACACACGCTGTCCCATAGGTGTCAGCTCATTGAGACTGTCGGCATGAGCCACCATCTTGAAGGGAATGTCAAAACCACTGCGGCTGCTGATATAGCGCGAACCATGCCGACCGTAATGAGAGAAATAGAAGGGCTTCTTGCCTGCCGGAGCCGGTGTGTAGACAGCCTTGATACTGTCGGGATAGGTATTGTAGTTACAAGTGGCGAAGGCGGGATTAGCCTTGATAAGGTCGACTACCGTCTGGGCTCTCAGTCCCGGCGAAAGCCAAAGGGACAGTGATGCAACAATAATACAAACTATTAATATCTTATTCTTCATTGCGATCTACGATTTTGGATTCCACCATTCATACGGATATTCTCATAACGATACAGTTTGCGCAGATAGTAGTTCTTCACGTCCTTCCAGTGGTAGTAAGGCGCACAGTCCGTTGGGATGGGCAGACGAGCCTCATGACCGTTGAGCAGCACCTTCACCAACACGTCGGGATCGTTATAATCGCTGCGGTAGTGTATCATGACGATACTGCCTCCGAGGGGTGCGATGCGGTAGTCTGCCCATCCGCTATCCTCGAGGGAGTCGAGGTTGTCAGTCTCCAGGCCGCAGTCATCGAGCTCCATCAGACAGGCCAGCGACAGCACCACCTGCTCATGGGTATAGCGCAAATGGCTTATAGGCGTAAGGCGCTTCATCGCACTGTCGCCCATGTGGACCATATTCCTGAGCACGGCCCGCTGCAGATAGGGCTGCTCGCTGCCGTTCATCTCACAGGCACCATAATTAATATAGTTCCAGGCGTTCTGCATCTTCCAGTGGCGATGAATCTCGCCAGCATCAAAGATATCGTAGAGCGTGACTTTCCCAGCGAGTCCTGTATGCTGGATGTTGCCCGCCAGGACAAACAGCTGGCGGCTAAGCTCCGTAGGGTCGACCTGAGCGACGACATAGTTCTGGTCGTTGAAGAGCGACTCCATCAGTCTGCCTTCTACAGCGTTGAGGGAACAGAAGCGGCGATAGCGTGCCATCGTGAGAGAGTCGGAACGGCCCTTTGTCAACTGCTTGTCCTGCGGATTCATGAAAGAATTCTCCCTGTACGTAACCCTGGTATTGTAGTTGAGCGGACGATGCAAGGCCGACAACTGGGCCATCATCTCCAACATGGTCTGGATGCAATGATTCTGCACGATACTGCGCCCGCTGTAATAGCCTTCCGGCACGAAGGCATCAGGAAAACGCTCTATCATCTGCCACATCAGCGCACGGCTCTGGGCCGTCCCTTTCGCAGTAAACTCACCAATACGCTCGTGTGCATCCCGTCGCAGCAGATCAAGACGATGCATCACGTCACGCCCCAGGCGTGTAAGCTTGCCGAGACTGTCCGCCTTGGCAAAGACTGCATAAGGCACCTCGTAGGCAGCAGAATCTTTCAGATAGTACGGGCCTGGGCAACCGTAGTGGTTGATGTAGAAAGGCTTCTTGCCTTGGGGAGCAGGCGTATCCTTGATCTTCTTCTCAATGGGAAGGGCATAGTTGATGCCTGCCGCACGGTTCACATCGTCAATCAGTTCTTTTCTCACCGTCTGAGCCTGTGCCGAAAGACGCGTCATCACCAGCAGGCAAGCAATGACTCCCATCTCCAACACAATCATTCTTTCAAGTAGTTTCATACCCTAAAAACGCAATTCGGCTACAAAGTTAAGCAAAAAAATGCATTATCATACATGATTATGAACGAAAATTCACATTTCCTGCAAAATTCGCATCAGCCAGGTCGCAACCTTCATCTGCAGAAACGCAACGAGACGCAGGGCGAAAAGTGATGAATTGGCATGCGAAAAGCTACTATTACACACTATTTTGCAGAAAAATAAAAAATTTTGGAAATACTTCAAATTGCCTACATAACTACAGCTATTATATAATATATTACTGACATTCAGTTATATACAAAAATTTTTATATACATTATAACTACATTATAACTACATATAACTACATTCAAACTACACAAAATAAGGTTTTATAGGCACTAAAGTCGTAGGAAATGGTGATGAGAGAGGTGGAAAGGATAGAGGTGAGTGGGAAATTCTCGAGAGAATTTGAGAGAAAGGACAGGGTAAAGTCGGAGTTTAGTTAGGGTAAAGTCTGAAATTCTCGAGAGAATTTTGAAGGAAGGTCTAGTGAGAGTCTATGAAAGGTGCAGGAAAGATGAGTGTTTAGACGGCTTAAAAGGTATGAAAATGGTCAAATCAATGTAGTTTGAATGTAGTTATATGTAGTTATAATGTAGTTTGAGTGTAGTTAAATTCGTATCTTATCTATCTGTTTATAAGAAAGATACGTCAATATTAATGTAGTTATGTAGGTGTTTCTGAAAATCTCAACCAAAATTTTGCGTTTATTTGGAATCAAAAAAAATCAGCATCACGCTCTGCTCCTTGGTCAGATTGAGCTTGTCTGACACATTAACTATAGGATTTCCCTTGCTATCCAAGCGCAAGCCTCAGCATCAGCGAGGGCATGATGGTGATTGGCGAGGTGATAACCACAGTATTCTGAAACCGTATGCAGTTGATGGTTGGGCAATTGTGGAAAAGCCTTGCGAGATGCAATGCATGTGCACAAGAATTCATAATCAGGATAGTCCATCTGATAGCAACGGAAGACAGCTTTCAGGCACGATTCATCGAAGGCTTTGTTATGTGCCACAAGGGGAAGGCCATCAATCAGCGGCTCTATCTGTTTCCACACCTCAGGAAATACAGGTGCATCTTCTGTGTCCTCACGAGTCAGACCATGCACCTGGCTGCACCAATAATTATAATAGTTGGGTTCTGGCTGAATCAGAGAGTAGAACTTATCCACAATCTCACCATCCCTCACAATCACCACGCCAACGGAGCAGACACTGGTTCGTTCGCTGTTGGCTGTCTCGAAATCTATTGCTGCAAAGTCTTTGAGCCCTGCTCGAAGATTTTCACGCTCGGCAGAGTCAATACGAGTATTACTCTGCTCTCGCTTAATCAAATCTTTCATTTTTGGTCGCCCTTGTATTTGTTCCACATGTGTTCAGAATTCTCCGCGAACTCCAGAGTCTGAAAAAGCCCCAGAAGCGGGGCTTTTAGGCATTGATGAGCGTGGTGATTATTCTTTACTATTCGCTTTTCTCCAGCTTGAAGAGCTTGTCTGAGGGACGCACTTTCTCGGGTACGGCGATGGAAACGCGAGTGCCCTGCTGGGCTACGGAGACGGGGCCGTTGTCGTCGTGGATCTCCGAGGGAGTGACGTAGATGACACCAGTGGTGGGGCCTGTGATGAGCATCTTGTCGCCCACCTTGAAGGTATTGGCCTCGACGGTAAACTCTGCTACGCCAAGCTTCGAGTAGTATTTCGTGCCCTTGCCGATATAGACTTTGCGCTCCGTAGCGTTGGAACCGTAGTTCTTGTTCCACTCGCCCATGAGCTGACCCTGATAGTAGCCATCCCAGAAGCCACGGTTGAAGACGGTGGAGAGACGCTCGTCCCACTCGTCCTTGCGCTCCTCAGTAAACGAGCCGTCGAGCACGGCCTGGATGGCCTCCTTGTAGCACTTCACGACGGTATAGACATACTCTGGTCCACGGGCGCGCCCCTCGATCTTGAACACCCTCACGCCACTCTTCATCATACGGTCGATGAAGCGGATGGTCTTCAGGTCCTTGGGCGACATGATGTATTTGTTGTCGATGTCGAGCTGATAGCCCGTCTCGTTGTCTGTGGCCGTATAGCTGCGACGGCACACCTGGATGCACTCCCCACGGTTGGCTGAGCGATTGGCGGCATGGAGGCTCATGTAGCACTTGCCGCTGATGGCCATGCAGAGGGCGCCGTGGCAGAACATCTCAATACGGATGAGCTCGCCAGAGGGGCCGCAGATATGCTCCTCACAGACCTGACGGTAGATATCTGCCACCTGATCCATATTCAGTTCACGGGCGAGCACCACGACATCGGCAAACTGGGCATAGAAGCGCAGGGCCTCGATGTTGGAGATGTTCAACTGAGTGCTTAAATGCACTTCCTGACCCACCTTATTACAATAGGTCATCACAGCCACGTCGGAGGCAATCACAGCCGAGATGTCAGCGGCCTTGGCTGCATCGATGATCTCATGCATCAGGGGGATATCCTCGCCGTAGATGATGGTATTGACGGTGAGGTAGCTCTTGATGCCATGCTCACGACAAGTATGGGCGATCTCCTTCAGGTCATCGATGGTGAACGTCGAGGCAGAATGGGCACGCATGTTCAGTTTCTCGATGCCGAAGTAAATGCTGTCGGCACCTACCTGTATGGCTGCCGCCAGCGACTCGCGGGAGCCTACTGGCGCCATGATCTCATATTCAGAATTCATAACCAAGATTGATATAAAAATAAGGTGTCTTGGTGCGATTGGAGTAGCCTATTGTAGCCCCCAAAGGACCAAACATCGAGTTATAATAATAGGCCAGTTGGGTGCCTAACATCGTTCTTGACTCAAGCAAGTCCTCTACCTCGCCGGCAGACTGGGCTGCAGCCACCTTAAGCAGCACGTAATGGCTGCGCCCAAGCCGCTGCTGTCCCTGCAACTGAATGGCAGCGAACTGATCGTGGTCAGTCTCCAAGTGGCCCAAGCCAGCAAAAGGCATCTGCTGCTCTACATAGTGTCCGAAGTTGTCGCCTCCGATGAGGTTGCTAAAGACATAGGGGACAAACGGGCCGAAGAGCAGCCTTCCGTAGAGCATGGGCTGGAAGGTGAAGCTCTTGCTCAGCGCAAACGACTTCCGCCAGGAGGCACTCAGGTCGCCCACGCCACGACCAACCTGGAGTCCATCCAGACATTTCATCTGGTAGAAGTTCGTGGTGAGATAAGCATAGGCAGCCTTGAAGCGTGCGCCACGGGTGGGGAAATGCCAGTCGTCCTCAGAATCGAAATTCACGGAAGCCCGATAACTGAAGTAGTGGTCGTTCTCGAAGTACATTCCAGGGAACTCTTCTGAGGACAAACGGTTACTGAAGTGGAAATGATCCCAACGCAGACCTATGCGGAAGTTGAAGTTGCGGATACTGAAGTTAAGGGGGTCTATGGCAGCCTGATGATGGTTGTAAAGCACAGTGTAACTGCGCTCGCCTTCTGAATAGATGTCGATATCGCAATGACGGTAATAGTAGGAGAAGGCAGGACGCGTGAGACGCAGGCCATGCGGGTGGTAGAGGATCTCACCACCAGCCAGCACCCGCTTACCCAGACGGAGCGTGATGTCGGAACTGAAGTGCATGGACTGGTTCAGCGGCAGGTTCGCATTCAGTTGCAGGGCCACCATTTCCTCCGTATCGAAGCGGAAGCCTAAGTTCAACTGGCTCGTCTTTCGATTGCCCGCCGTCAATACCAGGCGGTAGCCATCCCCTTCTTCCACCAGCCGTGATGTAGCCGTCTGATAGAACAGGTCGACACGCATCGAGGTGGTGATGACCTCCTCGCCCTTGGAGTCGAGGCTGTCGAGGCTGTTCAAATGGAACTTCTGGCACAGGAACTTCTCATCCTGTGGTGTCATGTTCTCAAATCTGCAGCCAACGATATGCACCTTATCCGTCATCACTGTCGGACTCAGCGGACTCAAGCGGACAGGCTCAAAGTCGGGGCCGATGCCGATGTGTTCCTTCAGTGCCATCAAGTCATCCCAGTGACGCATGGCCTCTTCTTCCCCACGACGGAGGAGCGTGTCGACAGCAGCAGGGTTGAAACTGGCGGCACTATAGCCCTTGGGGTTCACACGGATGGCCACGTCGGTGATGGCGAGGTTGTCATTGTATTTGTTCAGCGTGTTCAGGTCGACTACCTGCATCAGGATATTAAGCGTACTGCCCAACTCGTCGGCTTTCTTCAGCGAGTCCTGCACTGTGACGCCGATCACAATGTCTGCCCCCAACTTACGTGCGAGATCGGCAGGATAGTTGTTGCACAGACCACCATCGCAGAGCACCTGTCCCCCAATACGAACAGGCGAGAACACGGCAGGGATAGCCATCGAGGCACGCATGGCCTGAGGCAGGATGCCTGAGGTGAAGTCCACTTCGCTATTGTCGACGATGTCTGTCGCCACACAGGCAAAGGAGATGGGCAGACGGCTGAAGTCCATCGAGTCGGTATAGCCCAAGCAGAGTCTCTGCAGCAGTATCTCCAGATTCTTGCCCTTGATGATTCCCCCGGAATTCGACTCACGCTTGCCGAACGTCAGTCCTCGCGACAGCATATAGGTGTTCTGCCTCTTACGGTCTTCAATACTCTGACGACTCAAGTCCTCCCTGTCTGTAAGCACATAAGCCCAGTCCATATTACGGGCGATGGAGTCGAGCGCATGAGCATTATAGCCTATGGCATAGAGGCCTCCCACCAAACTACCCATCGAGGTACCCGTGATGATGTCGACGGGAATGCCAGCCTCCTCTATGACTTTCAGAGCTCCTATATGGGCAACGCCCTTGGCACCGCCTCCGCTGAGCACGACGGCCACCTTCTTACGAGAGAGACAAGGCACAACCGTCATCACGGCTATCAGCAAACATACGATTTTCTTCATATCGGATGCAAAGGTACGAAAAAAAAGGATAATGGATAATGGATAATGGATAATTTTGGTGGCGGTAGCTAAATTTTCAATTATCAATTGTCAATTGTCAATTAAAAAAAGTACCTTTGCAGCCATGAAACGACTTGTATATCTGTTTTTGGCTATATCACTCTGTGGCTGTATTCAGCAGAAGCCGAAGCACTATACCCATGAGGTACTCAACCGCATGACCCCCATCAAGAACCAGGGCGGGAGCCAGACCTGCTGGATCTATGCCATGCTTGCCGCTATCGAGACGGAGCATCTGGCATGGGGCGACTCCGTGAACCTCTCACCTTATTATTTAGAGAAGATGCTGGAGCGTGAGCCGCTGTGCCCTGAGAACAAGCGCGGAGAGCCAGCTACCACGCTCCGACTGCTGCAGAAATACGGCATCTGCGGCTACGATGCCATGCGCAGTGTGAAGACACCTGCACCCACATGGGTCTTTATGCTTGGCGCCACCTACACCCCACAGGAGTTCGCCCGCAGTGTCTGCAAGCCCGGAGAGTATATTGCCCTGATGAGCGACGACAGCAAGCCCTACTATCAGGAGTCGGAGTTGGAGGTGCCTGACAACTGGTTGCACGACCGTTACCTGAACCTCCCCACGGACTCACTCTTCGCCAAGACGGAGCGTGCCGTGAGGGCCCACCACGGTGTCTGCTGGGAGGACAAGGGTCACGCCATGGCCATCGTAGGCATCGCCCACGACGACAAGGGAGAGAAATATTTCATCATGAAGAACTCCTGGGGCTCAGACCGTCCTCACAAAGGTCTCGACTACCTCTCGTTCAAGCAATTCAAGAAGAGAACCGTCGCCGTGGAAATGACGAGGGAAGCTGCGGGGCTGTAGTTTTTTGTTTACAGTTTACGGTTTACAGTTTACAGATGATTACATGGGAGGCAGAGTGGCTTGCCAGCATATCAACTGTAAACTGTAAACCGTAAACTGTAAACAGGAAAATGCTACTTGTTCAGTTTCCACGTCACGCCATCCTTGGTATCCTTCACCTCGAAGCCGGCGGCAGCGAGCTCATCGCGGATCTTGTCGCTCGTAGCCCAGTCCTTGTCGGCCTTGGCCTTCGCACGAAGTTCCAGCACCATGTCGACCACCTTGCCGAAAGCGTCCTCACGCTCCTTGGAGGTCTGGGACTTGAGGTTTGAGGATTGAAGTCCGAGGATGTCGAAAGTGAAGAGGTGCATCGTCTCTGAGAGTTCCTTCAGACAGTCGGCGCAGATGGTGGCCTTGTGGTCTACAAGCTTGTTTATGACCGTGCAGGCCTCGAAGAGGTTGCTGATGACCTGCGGTGTGGCGAAGTCGTCGTTCATGGCATCGTAGCACTTCTCACGCAGGCTCTTCACGACCTTCTCCGTCTCGGCATCACACTGGCCTGAGGCCTGGACACGCTTCAGGTCGCTGATGGCGTTCAGCAGCTTCTCCAGACCTTTCTCTGCAGCCTCGAGGGCTTCGTTGGAGAAGTCGACGGTGCCACGATAATGGGCGGAGAGCACGAAAAAGCGGATGGTCATGG
>Ga0310691_10002056_pt1 | contig 28198 bp, 23 predicted proteins | sample 176DNAGHGlowgp2_FD_203887 | JGI IMG/M metagenome (GOLD analysis project Ga0310691, IMG submission 203887) | Sheep rumen microbial communities from Palmerston North, Manawatu-Wanganui, New Zealand - 1766 DNA GHGlow gp2 (v2) (version 2) | ecosystem: Host-associated > Mammals > Digestive system >... | reverse complement strand
TTTCTGTCGGGATCTACCGGATCGGGAAAGACAACATTTCTTAACGCCCTGGCGGAGGCAATCCCTGAGGATGAACGCGTCATCACCATAGAGGATGTGGCCGAGCTTTCCCTGAGAGGCCCGGGTAATCTGGTGAGGCTGGAGGCGAGAACGGCCAATGTTGAGGGAAAGAATGAGGTGACTATACGTGAGCTGGTCAAAACAAGTCTGAGAATGAGGCCGGACAGGGTCATAGTCGGCGAGGTCAGGGACGCTGCGGCATCGGATATGATAAATGCCATGCTTACCGGCCATGACGGCTCACTTTCCACCGGCCATTCCAATTCGGTGCCGGATATGCTGCTGAGACTGGAAATGATGATCGCCTCGGCAGGGGAACAGCTGCCGGTGGATTCCATCAGAAGGAGGATAGCTTCGGCGCTGGATATAGTGATCCATCTGGGGAGGCTCAGGGATAAGAGCAGACGTGTGCTGGAGATCACGGAGGTACTGGGCTATGAAAAAGGAGAGATCATGCTGAATCCACTCTTTCGCTTTGCAGAGTCGGGGGAGGAGAAGGGCAGGGTGATCGGGGAACTGAAGGCTGTAAATCCGCTGAAAAAGCGGGAGAAACTGCAGATGGCAGGAAAGAAGCTGCCGGAAGAGAAGGTGCCGGAAGAGAAGGCTCCGGACAGTGACTGAAGACATGCGGTAAACAAAAATGAAGATAAAGACGGTTCAGACAAAGCGGGATACACAAACGGATAAAAAAACTGCGGGATATCCGCAAAGACCTGCATTTCATTTTCATAATAACCTCCGTATATGCCTGCCGGCCGTAGTAGCGGGGCTGGCAGGAGCCCTGGCGGCGGCGCTGCTCTTTTATAACAGGGCAGTCGGACTGCTGCCGGGGGCATTTGCGGGGATATACATAGCCCGTCTTGTCCGGAGGGAAATGGAACAGAGAAGGACGGGCAGAAGAAGAGATGCGCTGAAGAGACTGCTGATCTCCATGGAAACGGGTCTTGAAGCCGGCTATTCTCTGGAAAATGCCGTGATTGCCGCAGTGGAGGATCTTGGCAGGATATACGGTAAGGATAATGATATCGGCGGGCTGATGGAGGGCCTGCGCCATGAGATCCTGCTCAGGAAGCCGGTCTGGCAGGCGTTTCAGCAGTTTGAAGAAAGGACGGGCCTCGAGGAAGCGGGGGAACTGGCCCAGGTGCTGAAGGTGCAGCAAAGGGCAGGCGGAAATCTGATCCTTACCATGAGAAGTACGGTGGAGAAGCTGCAGGCGGGAATGGAAGTCCGGCAGGAGATAGAAACAGCCATCGCGGAGAAGAAGCTTGAGCAGAGGATAATGACGGTCATGCCTGCGATGATCATTTTATATATGCGTTTTACCAACGGGGCTTATATGGCGCCTCTATATACAACGGCTGCGGGAACAGTGATCATGACCGCGGCACTGGGGCTGAACATAGCCGGGGATGCGTTGGGAAACAGGCTGGTAGGAAAGGATATCACGGTCTGAGAAAGGAAAGAAAAATGACGATAATAACAATATTTATTATTCTGCTCCCGATACTGGCGATCCTTGCGATCATCAGCAGGAAGCATTTCAGTAAGTATAAGGGAGAGCTGTGGTTTGTGCCGCAGATCGCCGGACGGCTGCAAAAAATGGAGGTACTGTATGGAAGGTCGCTGGAAGATGCGACCCGGCAGTATGTGGAGCAGGGATTCCGGCACTTTCTGATACTTCTGGCGGTTTTGTGGTTCGTGGCGCTGGGTATCTTTATGATACCCGCCACGGATCCTGCTGCGGGGGAGATACAGCGTCCCGAGGCCGGAAAGTCGGCGGAGAAGATCACCCTGCAGCTGACGGACGGAAAAGATACGGAATCTTACATCCTCAGCGTGGAACCGAGAGAGCTGACGGAAGAGGAATTTGCGGCAGCGGCGGACCGGGCGATCAGTCAGGTGAGAGAAAAGATGACCGGTAGAAATGCGGACCTTCAGCATATTACAGGCAATCTCAGCTTACCTGAACGGGATCCCTCCGGGCTGCTGAAAATAAACTGGGATACAGACAGGCTGACGATCATCAGCAGGAACGGGACCGTCAGACGTGAGGAGCTGGAGGAAGAGGCGGTTGTAACCGTAAAAGGTACATTTTCGGACGGGATACATGAGGCCGGATTTGAGGAAAAGGTTACGGTTCTTCCTTACAGCGCAACGGAGACGGCCATAGAAAAAGCCATCCGTGAGCTTGGCAGGCTTGAGGAAAACAGCAGAAAGGAGGGCAAACTGCTTCTCCCGGAACAGATAGATGATGTAAATGTAAGCGAGAAGAAAACCACAACAAAAAATACGATCTGCAAATTGTATATTTTCCTGGTTCTTTTTGCCTGCATACTGGCAGTCAGAAAGTTCAGCAGGGAGAAGGAGATACTGAAAAAACGCGATGAAGAGCTGGAAAGGGTTTTTTACCGCTTTTCACGCAGGCTGACGCTGCTTATTTCGGCAGGGGAAAACATCCACAGTGCACTGCTGCAGGCGGCGGCTGTGGAGGAAAGATATCTCCTGCCGGAGGTGCAGTATGCGATGAACAGGATCGGGACCGGTGCCGCCGAGGCAGGTGTTTATGCCCGGCTGGGACGGAGCCTGGGACTGAAAAGCTATATCAGGCTTTTTTCGACCATAAGTACGGCGGGACCCCGCGGAAGCAGCCAGCTTATGCGGCTGCTGGATCAGGAGGTGAGAGATGCCGAGACCGAGGCCAGGGAAGAAGCAAAGAAGAAGGGTGAGAAGGCACAGGAGAAGCTTTTGATCCCGATGGTACTTCTGATGATCGTTGTGATAGGGATTGTTATTTTCCCGGCGGTTGCGGGGATGTAGTAAAGGAGGATGAGGAGAGAATGGAAAAAGAAAAACAGCTTCAGGCGGAAGAGCTTCTTCCGGAAGAACTTCATTTGGAAGAGATCCCGGAGGAAACCGTTGCGGACCCTCCTGTGAAAAAGAGTTCTTTGCATAATAATAAGGGTGTTGCGGTAGTTGAGATCATATTGATCCTGGTAGTGCTGATCGCGCTGGTGATCATTTTCAGGGATCAGATCACGGCACTGGTGAATAACATCTGGAACGACATCAACGGAGATGCAAATACGCTGCTTTAAGTAAGATCAGAAAAAAGACCGTTAAGGTTCATGCGGAAGGGAGGGCGCACATGAAGAACCATGGCTATATCACAGTTTTTCTTACGCTATTACTGGTTGCGCTGTTTACTCTTTTTACAGCGATATTTGTACTTACGGATGTACGGAATGCCGAAAACCGTGCAGCTATAGCGCTAAGAAGTGCTATATCATCCGTGAGGGCGGAATATGACCGCTATATTTTTGACCAGTATCATGTGCTCCTTCTGGACGCTGATATGGATGGGGAAGGAACGGGGAAGCTGGAGGCTCTGACGGAGGAAAGGCTGAAAAAGGATCTTGGAGAGGATTATACCGTTGGTGAGGCGGCCCTTTCCGGAATGACCAGGATCATGGATAATGATCTTGCCGGATTCAAGGAGCAGGTGGAGGCGGCCGTACCCTATCTTGCAGCGGATGCCGGAGTTGAGCTTATTAAGGAAAAAGTGAAGGGAAATGATACTCCGCTTGATCAGAGTGCCTTTGAGGAGGGCGACAGGGCAGCTCAGGGAGGAAAGATCGACGGTGACGGCGATCTGAAGAAGCTCAGGGAGGAAGCGGATAAAGAGTCCGGAAATGAGGAAAAGGAAAATGAGGATCCTGAGGAGGAAAGAAAAAGAAAGAAGGTTAAGGAAAAGGATCCAAGAATGAAAACAAGCATGTGGAAGGGCGTCGGAGTAGCGTATATGATTGCGCCTGATGACCTTGAACTAAGCTATGAGGTGCTGAAAAGGGCAGCGCTCCCGTCATTTGGCAGGACGGGATCCTTAAGACTGGATATGGATGCGGCCTTTAACAGCTACGGTAAGCTTAAGAGACAGACTACCCAAAATTCCGGCTGGCTGAAGGGGCTGGAAGCCGGCGGTGCAGGCCTGATCTACGCGGGAAACTGTTTTAACTGTCTTACGGACCGGGTGCAGGAGGATACTGTACTCTGCCTGGAAATGGAGTACCTTATAGCCGGTGAGACCTCCGACCGGGCAAATTATAAAGAGGTTGTGGATGATATACTGGCCATACGTACGGCCTGTAACCTGGCATATCTTCTGACGGATACGGAAAAGATGGAGATATGTAATGCGATAGCCGAGGCGGCCTGTTTCATCTTCCCGCCGGCAGCACCTGTGGTCAAATACCTGATAGCAGGGGCATGGAGCTATATGGAGGCTGTGGCGGATGCATACAGGCTTGTCCGGGGAAAAAAGGTCCCATACCTGAAAAATAAGAATAACTGGGTCACGGGAATCAACAGCTTCAACGGTTTCGGCAGTGACGGGGAGGACTCGGAGTCGGGGCTCAGTTATAAGGATTATCTATACATTCTTTTATCAATGAATATGGATTCGGCATGGTATCGTATGCTGGATATAATCCAGATAAATGCCAACAGCAGGGTTGAGGAGGGCGGCCATCTGCTCAATATGAGATATGCCATTACAGCCTTCGGAATGACAGTTGATGTGGAATACAAAGGCCATACATTTTCTCTGGAAGAAGAGACGGGGTACTGATGGCGGATGGATGCGTTTTCCGGAGAGTGCATTCCATAAAATATCGTTATTATCCGGTGTCCTGACGGGAAAACGGACTATCGGGATCATGGGTTCTTCTATATGGACCGGTCATCCTGTTTTTAACATGCACCGGGCGGGTCGTAAGGCCCCCGGTTCATCCTTCGCCGGGGATGCTGGATAGTAACAGGCTGAAAAAAATAAAGACCTCTTCGGGAGAGAGACAGCTGAAGTATGGGAATGCACTGTCCGGAGAACGCAGGAGTTTTATATGGCAGAAGAACCGGAACCGCAATATGTAACCGGACCAAAACATCAGATACAATAATACCGTCATAAAAAGGGAGTACTCCGCCATGGAAAAACAAGCGGTAAAAAGAATAAAACGCCGCTGCTTCAATAACCGCGGTACCGCAGTGATCGAAGCGGCGGTCGGAGTTACGATATTTCTTTTTGTAACGCTGGTGCTTTTTCATTTTCTGCATGTTGCGGCAGTTCGCACCGTGGTTTATGAGGCGGCAGCAGAGGCGGCAGAGTATACCGCGGAGCTTGCGTATCTTGAAAGTACGCTGACCGGGAATGATGATGAAGAAAAGAAAGCGGGCGCAGCGGAATCATTTCTGGGCAGCGCATCGCTTATGGGGGCAGCCGAAGTAAGGCTGCTCTCATCTCTGGACGAGCCTGAACTGGTGAGTAGATATATACTCGGCGGAAAGGCGGGGATCATACTCCTGGGGTCGGAATTCCCTGATGAAAACGGGGATATAGTCCTCCGCTTTACATATACGATCAGTATAGATACACCGCTGCTGCCTACTCTGACGTGGGTGATCGAGGATGAGATCTGTCAGAAACCCTATCTGGGACATAATGTATCGAATGGAGAGGGGCAGGACGACGGGGAGGATGAAGATCCTTATGTATATGTGGCTGAAAACGGTACAGTATATCATACGCAGCGGACATGTACCCACCTTCTCCTGAAGATCACTCCGGGCACAAAGAGATCGGCTGTCGGGTCAGGATACCACGCCTGTGAATTCTGTGGGGCAAATGCCGGGGATTATGTGCTGATCTGCCCCGAAGGTGAGTCATATCACACTGCTGCAAACTGCAGAGGTCTGAAAAGAACCGTGCACAGGGTGAGGCTGAGTGAAGTGAAGGGGATGCCGGCGTGTTCAAGGTGCGGAAAGTGATATTTCATAAATGATTCCGGTCCAAATGACTGCGTCATTCGTGCAATGCGGGGTAGGTAAGCATGCGGTAGATGAGGCAGTGGATGAGACTTAGCGTTATTCGTTCTGCGTGGGGAATATAAGCTCTCACGCGATCGCAAAATAGCGTCGCACAGACTTTTTTGCACTAACAGAGTGTATTTTACGGGGAAAGGGGCAGCGGAAAGTATGAGATCCTTGAATATCGGTAAAAGGAATAACCGGGGTATGATGACACTTGAAGCCAGTGTGATAATACCGATTATCGTATTTATCGTTGCCGCAGTTGTGCTTCTGTTCACAGCCCAGGGAAAGAGAGAGGTGCTCAGATGCGAGATGGTTAAAGCACTTTACACCATACCTGTCGGAAAGGAACTGGATGAGGATCCGAAGGATGAAGTGGCCGCGCGGGCGGAAAGGATAATTTCAGAGGCTTCTTCATGCGCGCTGACGTCAGCGTCCTCCGGAAAACATCTCAGACTGGAGGGGAACGTGCGTTATAACGGCATCGGAAGCTACGACGGAACGCTTCCTGCGGCTGCCGGGAGGGAGAGGGATCTTTGCGGCAAAAGATTAAGGAGATGGCAATTCTATGGAGATCTTGCGGAGAACTAAAGATGTAAATCTATATTATGATATTCCCATGCAGAGGGAAAGCTATATCACGGAAATGCTGCAGAACAATAACTTCAGGACTATCCTGCCGGTATCAATGATCAGGACAGGAGATGACTGTGTGCTTTCCTTCAGGGCGGACGGTATGCAGAGCTTTGCCAGGCGTTTCGGTATAGAGGCGCCTGACTGGAAGAAGGTACAGGCACTTGTCAGAAGTATAACCGCATGCATACTTGAAATGCAGGATTATCTGCTGCCGCCGGAAGGTATGGTGCTCTCTGCAGCCTACATTTTTCAGGATACGGGAAAGGAAGGTTACAGATTTCTGTACAGTACTGCTCCTGAAAAGAGCTTTGCAGCCTCCATGAAACAGCTTTTTGAGGAGATCATGCCGGAGTTTTCTCATGAAAACCGCGAGGATGTGATAGCCTTTTATGAATTATACGGTAAGTTTCTCGATGAACAGTTTACGCCTGCCATGCTGCTTCAGGTTGTGGAGGACTGGGACAGAAAGATCCCGGGCCGGGGAAAAGGAGAGGCGGGGCGAATCAGAGACAAAGGTGTAATCAGAGAAAAGGGTGTAATCACAGAAAAAGGCGAAATCGGGGAAAAAGGCGTAATCAGAGAAAAAGACGTGTTCAGCGAAACCGGGGCATATGGCAGATCTGATCTTCATGCGGATAATGCAGCTCCATACCGGGGAACGGCATACGGCGGATCACCGACGAAAGCACAAAAGATAAATAAAGAACCGGTCGTTCCGCGTTGGCTGGTTTTGTCGGGGATCATTGCCGCTGTGGCAGGTGCTGCACTGTATCTTATCTTCGGCAGGACGGCGATAAAGGGAATAGCGCTTCTGGGAGTGGTATATGTGGTGCTGATAATCCTGCATCTTCATTCTAACGAAAAGGATGAAACTAAAGAAGAGGATGTAATTAAACAAAGGAATGATACTAAACAAAGGGATGACACTAAAGGACGGGCTTATACTAAGTACGATAACAAAACTCATAACGCACTTTACGGGCCGGAACAGTCTGCAGCACCTTATGAAAGAAAAACGGTCAGTGAAATTGATATTTACCGGAAAGGTGCAGACTTTGAAAATGAAATATACCGGAAAGGCACTGACTCTGGAAATGATATTTACCGAAAAGACACTGACACTGAAAATGTGGCGTATAGCAATGATGATTGGGAAAATGCAGATGCCGCAGGCGGCGAAGCCCTGCAGAGGACGGCGGTATATTCATATGCCGATATGCCATCACATATGACAGTTTCGGAATATGGGGAGACAGCTTGTGACATGGTTTACGCCAAAGGAGAGACTTCGTCAGCCCCGGAGTATGGTGAGACAGCTGTGCTCTGTGCGCCGCCGGCGCCGCTGACCCGGCTTGTACCGGCAGAGAACGGAGAAAGGATGCCTATTACATTAAATAAAGGTGTCTGCAGGATAGGAAGAGTGCCTGAGGATAATGAATACTGCATTCCGGTGCCGGGTATAAGCAGGGTGCATGCAAAGATATCCTGCGACGAAGGCATGGTACTGATCCGGGACATGCATTCAACTAACGGGACTTATGTAAATAACGAACGGATCAGGGAAGATGATACCAAGGAACTGCACTACGGGGATGTGGTGAGCTTTGCGGGAGAAGAATACTACTGTGTATGAATGTGGTATATCTGAAATAAACCGAAAGGGAAACTGAAGTGCACCGGATAGTTACACTAATAATAAGGAAAGGGAAAAACCATGATGGAGAGATTTAAATATATTCTACTGGCCGGATTACTCGGAGCTGTAGCTGCCTTTGAAGCGGGAAAAGTCTCCCCGGATACTGCTGATGAGCCTGAGGCGGTTTTACTGAAGTCGGAGTTTAACATGAGCGGAGAAGAAAACAGTCGGAGCAGTACGGCGGAAATGATAGAAGGCGGCGCAGTGGAGATTTCAGAAAATGAAAATGGAGCACAGGGAGAGCAATCTGCTGAAAATAGGAATGGAGAAACGGGCGGGGTTCGGGTGACCGTTATTGAGGAAAAAGTGAGCTACACAAAGCTGGTGCCCGGGGAAAACTACTACATGGAAGGCAGGCTCTATAATATTGAAAAGGAATCTGACAGCGAACGTGAAGTGGCAAAGGCATTCTGCAGCTTTATTCCGGCGGAAAGCAGTGGAACGGTCGTTCTTGAGTACCGGGTGGATGTTTTGGAGCTGCCGGCTTCGGGACTTGTATCCAGGATAAGCCTCGACAGAATGAATGTGTGGTATCCCGAAGAACGCTCTGATGGGGAAGGAAGACTTGGCCCTGCAACAACCCGGGAACCAGTGGCGAATGAAGAAGAAAAAGTACCCGATCTGTAATGAGAATGGGAAAAGAAATGTGCCGATATGTGATTGGAATGAAATAAACATGTCCGATCTATAATGAAACATTGAAAAAACAAGGCCTGATCAGGGGAAAAAAGCCTGTCAGGTCTTGTTTTATGTGTGTAAAACAGTTATAATAAGCAATGGCTGAATGCCTTTTGATACGGTTGTAACGTCGGCTTTTTAGTTGAAAATGATGGAAAAGCATTAATGCAGAATGCGTAAAACGAACTGGCCTGAATGGCCGGGGAATCCAGTAAATATAAGGGAAGTGGCCGCTCCGTGCCCTTCGACCCCGGGTGAACAATACTTCTAAGTTTTACGTATGCAAAAAGCTGGTTTTTATACATTTTAACAAATTAGTAAAAAGGGGTTGCAATCGGGAAAAAAAGGTGTTATAGTCATGTAAGTCGCAAATAAAAACTTACTGACAGAGGTAAGGATAATAAGGAGGAGAAGAAATGAAGCGATTAAAGTATGGTTTACTTGCAGCAGCAATGGTTGCTTCTTCAGCAGCTTTTATTCCTGCAAGTGCTGATGCCGCTACAGAAGGTTGGCAGACAGCTAGCAACGGTAAGCGTTGGTATCAGTATGAAGATGGCTCATATGCAAAGAATGAGTTCATCGGTGGTTACTGGATCAATAAGGCTGGCTGGGTTGATGACACAACAACCTACGGCTGGCAGAAGTTCGGTATCCAGAAGACAGATGGCACTATCACAAGTGCTAGATGGCAGTATGGCAATACAAAGTGGCTTGCAGGTAAGACCAAAGAGAAAAATCAGTGGTGGAAGATTGATGGCGATTGGTACTTCTTCCATGATGATGGATTCATGGCTCAGAATGAGTTTGTCGGCAAGTACTATCTGACAGAGACCGGCCAGTGGGATGCTGATGTAAGAGGTGCTTGGGAGAAGCAGACTGACGGCACATGGAAATTCAAGAAGACCACATCTGAGGCTGAAGAGTACATCACAGGTTGGATGACCATCAGCGGCTATGAGTATCACTTCCAGGAGGATGGAACACTTGATACCTGGAAACTGATCGTTGATGACAAGTATGACCTTGATGATGAAGAAGTTTACGCTTTTGGCGGAAACGGACATCTCGGAAGATATACAGAATTCATCAGCACCGGCAAAGAGTTCAAGGATTATAAGCTTTCCTTCGATTTCGCTACTGTAGGCGATGCTAAGGCAGCTATGGCTGAGGTTAAGGATCTTCTTCTTGGCGCATACTATGATGATGTTAACGGTATGAAGCCTGAGGATGCTAAGGTATTCTATATTGACACACCGACCTTCGAAGATAGAATGGTTGTTGTAGGTATCGGAGCAAAAGATAATACTACGGACGCATCAATAGTTGTTAACGCAGATGGCACAATCACCTACAATAAGGCAACAAACTCAAAGATTTATACACCAAACGTATTCATCGAGCTCAGCAATGCACAGTATGATTACCTTCAGAATCTTGAAGCATATGGCCTCAAGAAGTATGATGGCTCTTATATGTCAGTTCATGTAGCAACAGAAGATGATGAGAATGTTGATAAGACGTTGATTCCGATCACAAACTATGCAAATTACTTTGTAGAGTCCAAGAAGGTTGATATTACATGGCACACCAGCCTTGATTATCTGTTCTGGAAGTGGAAAGGCTTCAGTGCTAGTACGTCAACTGATTTTGATTTCACAATCACAGCTCCTGCTGCAAAGGGCAAGGGAACTGTTGAGTTCAAGCTGTCACACGTTGGCCTGAGTTCACAGTACTTCGTAATCAAGGTTGACGGAAAGAATTATCAGGGCGTTTATAATGTAACACCTGTCAAGGACGACAATGGTAAAATCACTAAATGGGTAGAGGATTTCTACTTCCTGAGCAATGTGTCACAGACACTTGGCCGCAAGCTTTATGATGCAGGCCTTGTATCAGACTACTATGTATTTGACTGCCTGGATTGGGAAGCAGATTCCGAGCTGATCGATCCTGATACAAACGAAGATGTTTCTGATCATGGCTGGGTAAGCTATGCGCAGGAAGACCTCTTCAAGCAGAAGGCAGCAACAAGCACAAATCAGTAATCGCGTTTGATCTTGCGACTATTTATTTCATAGAAACATGAAACGGATTAAGCTGTTAGGCGGGCACGCTTAACAGCTTAATTTCGTTATAAGACGAGTAAGTGATGCTAAGAAGGAATATACGGAATAAATTCATACTTTGGGTGACTGCTCTGGTTCTGCTATTATCTGCTACTGCGATTTCAACAGCATGGGCTGGGGATATCAACTCTGAAGAATCCAGGATCATATCTGTTGCATCCGGAACTTTTGAGTATGACGGAAAGACATACAAGGCAAGATCCGGTTATATAAACCAGCTGTACGCATATCTATCACAGGATTACGTCGATCTTACTGCTGCGCAGGCTAACTATGTGATCAATAAGATTTACAGTAATGTCGAGACCGGTGTAAGACGAGGCTATATATACGAGGTCAGTGAAAAAAAATCACACGAAATTGTGGATGATCCAAAGAAGTATATTTCCGCAACAGAGTTTTCAGATCCGACGGAAAGTGCAGCTGATCCCGAAACTAGTACTGATAAAACCGGAACAACCGATAGCAATAACGCTTCGTCATCAGGACAGAGTATTACTGAGAATACTTCTTCAAATTCGCAGGCGCCTACATATACGGTTATTACAGAGGCTACTTCTTCAAATTCGCAGGCGCCTACATATACGGTTATTACAGAGGCTACAACAGAACAGACAGGAAACAGTGCCGGATCTAATGGAAATTCAACTGAAAAAACTTCAACTGAATTAAATATCGATGATCTGTTATCAGAAGTCGAAAATGAAGTTGTCGACAAGAACAGACTGGATGAACGGGTGGAACCCGATCAGGCAGATATATCTGCTGTGATTGACAATGAATCCATAAAAATTGATACGGATGACGGCGAACATATCGAGCTGGAACCAACCAAGGCGATAATTCCCAGTAGTTGGACACTTGCGCTTGAAATCACTGCTATTATTGCATGCGCAATAGCTTTGATAACATGCATGGTGCTGATAGTTACGAAATGCATGAGATTTCGTAAACAGGATAAGAAGAAACCGGTACATGGGCACAGAAGGCGGCATAATATCAGAAAGATCTGCAGGAGCTTTCTCATGGTGACAACCGGCGTGAGTATAGCAGGTCTTTTCCTTTTGATCGCATTATTTGCGGCCTTTTTCAATGAAGAACGTATAGAGAAGAATATTCAGGACAGCGGTTACTTCCGCTATGCCTATATACAATATCTGTCGGATCATGGTAAAGCATTGGAAGGAGCGGAATTCCTCAGTGATGAGGAGGCAGCCATAATTTCCGGCACCCTTAGCACAGCGGAAGCGGAAACCGATGAGTCAGTAATGTCATATGATACCTTTTTAGTAAAGGAAAAACAGGCTACTGAACAGCTGCTTCGGGGAAATCATGGTGTTGAATACCAGAAGAGCAATGTGGCGCCATATATCCTTCGGCTTAAGGAAGATATGCGGACACCTATACTTGTTTCGGGTATATTCTTTCTTGCAGCATTGATCCTTGGATGCATATTTACCATATTTATGGATATGAGAAGAGATCGCGGTATAAAGATGATCGCCATCTCGAATCTTTTGGGGGCAGGTTTGCTGGGCTTTCTAACGGTATATCTGCTGATATGGTCACCGGCAAAGAAACTGTTCATTGAACCTGATTACCTGTATCTGTTCTTTAAGAACTATATGGATTGGATCGCTCGCACCTTCGTTGTGATCAGCGTGTTCGGTCTTGTATTGGGCATGGCTCTTTTCGGGGTATATCTGGGTCGCCAAAAAGAACGGAGCGGAAGATGAGACTGTTTGATATACATTGTCACATCCTTCCGGGTGTGGATGACGGGTCCAGATCCATGGATATGTCGTTGGATATGCTGCAGATCGCATACGAGGAGGGCACCAGAGAGATAGTCCTGACACCTCACTATATGATCGGGCGTAATCGGTATGATGCTGCAGAGACATTGGACGGCAGGTTCGAAGATCTTAAAGCAAGAGCCGGTGAGTTGTATCCCGATATGAAGTTATATCTCGGTAATGAGATACTTTGGGAGGAAGGCATTATAGATCTTCTGAAGTCCGGAGATATCCATACGATGAACGGAACGAGGTATGTACTTGTTGAATACAATGTGCGTACTTCTTTCAGACAGATCATGGATTCTATACAACAGCTTTCCGAGGCGAGATATTGGCCCATTATCGCCCATGTAGAGAGATATCAGTGTCTTGTAAAAAGGATTGATCGTATAGAGGAGATGATCCGTGCAAAAGCTCTTCTGCAGATGAATATTTCAAGTGTGGAAGGTGGTTTCCTGAACGAATCAAAGCGTTGGTGCAGGAAACTGATAAAGGAAGGATATATTACTTTTTTTGGAACGGATGCCCACAATGTGGACAGCCGGGCCCCTTATACTCAGGAATTTATACCCTGGCTGCGTAAGCATTGCGGAGAAGATGCAGTGTACATGCTGACCGAGGCTGCCGAGGATATGGTTCTTGGAAGATATATCGAATGATAGAGTATCAGATCATATCTTTATAATGTTTAGTTATGGAGCAGACTTATGAATAACGAAAATAACGAGCAGGAGATAGACCTGGTTGAGATTTTTTATGTCCTGCTGAACAAAGCCTGGCTGATCATTCTTTTCTCGGCTTTAGGCTTTGGAATTATGCTGGGATTTACAACTCTTTTTGTTAAACCAACTTATAGTTCTACCTCGTCCATTTACATATTGACAAAGTCCACCAGTATTACATCATTGGCGGATATCCAGATGGGTACACAGATTACCCAGGATTATCAGGTTATCATTACTTCAAGACCCGTACTTGATGAGGTTATCCAGAATCTGGGACTAAATACGACTTATGAGGAACTGAGGAGTAAGGTGTCCATTAATAATCCCAGCAATACCCGTTTCCTTGAGATAACGGTAAGGGATAATGATGCTTACCTGGCAAAGAAAATAGTTGATGAGCTTACAAAGGTTTCCTGTCGTACCACCGGAGACGTGATGGAGACTCAGGAACCGAATATCATGGATTACGGACAGGTCGCAAGTGAACCTGTATCGCCCAACAGGAAGAAGAATGCCATAATCGGCGGACTTCTGGGATTTGTTCTTGCGTGTGCTATCATAATCATTAGATACCTGCTCAATGATTCCATAAAGACAGGTGAGGATGTGGAGAAGTATCTTGGCCTGAATGTGCTGGGAATGATTCCTCTGGAGGAAGGCGTGTCCAAGCGAAGGACACACGGCCCAGACCGGACCGGCAGAAATGCAAAGAAGAAGAAACATGGAGCCGCATAGACATTCTTTTATTCATCGATGCCGTGAGGCTTCAGAAGGCTTTAGGTTTCTTTGCCTTTGTATTGAAATGGATGGCCAGTGGCTATGAATTGATCAGCCGGCGGCCTTGGATTGACTATGAATAATAATGAGGAGTAGATCCGGTGTCACAGAAGATTGAATTTGAAATAAAAAAAGAGTTAGACTTTAAGATCAATGAAGCCTATAAAAGGGTTCGTACCAATATCACCTTTTCCGGCGAGGATGTTCATGCTATAGCCGTTACCAGCTCGGTGCCGAACGAGGGAAAGTCGGCGGTCAGCTTTAATCTGGCAAGATCCTTTGCGGAGGATGGCCGTAAAACCCTTTTCATCGATGCTGACATCAGGAAATCCGTTACGGTTGCCAGATATGGCGTGAATAAAGAGACATGCGGACTGAGTCATTACCTCTCGGGCCAGATAAGGGAACTGGATGAGATCGTTTATGAAACCGATATCCCGAATATGTACATTATATTTACCGGTCCTAAAGCCCCTAATCCTGCAGAGCTCCTCGGACTACAGAAGTTTCAGAGAATGATCGGGAAGCTGAAAGAGGAATTTGATTATATCATCATTGACTGCCCGCCTCTGGGCAGCGTTATTGATGCGGTACTTGTTTCAAAAGCATCGGACGGAACAATACTTGTAGTAGAGGCTGATAATCTTTCACATAAGGTGGTAATGAATGTAAAAAGGCAGCTCGACCAGAATGGCTGCAAGATCCTGGGAGCCATCCTTAATAAGGTTGAGATGGGTGGCAAGGGTTATTACGGCTATTACAAGGGATATTATGGCTACTACGATGATTATGGATATGGTTATGGGGAAGATTCAAAGTCAAAGGGGTCAGGGCACGATAGAAAGAAGAGCCGGCATACAAGGACCTTTGATACTTCGAAGACTTCCACATCCAGAACATCGGCATCAGGGGCTTCAAGACCCGGAACTTCTGCATTAAGGAGTCCTTCGGGAACTGCGAGACCCACTCAAAATCCGGACAGATCATCCGGCAATGAATAAGTTGATTATCTGAACCATACGAGAAATCACTATAGGTTCAGTCCCCCCCTTTCTTTTATGCGACGAAGCCATGCAGGTTTGAATTGTTATTCCTGCATGGCTTTTTCATTTGCGCGATACGATCGGTAAGCGCGTGCCTTATTTACCAGTCAACGCGACAGTCAAGCAGGAGGGAGCAAGCGTCCCTCCTACACGATTGTTCACGATAAGGGTACCTATCATCAGGCGTTGTACTTCTCCTTTGAGGCTCGGCGTGAAAATCGGGGGGAATATGCCACCATCATGCCTGATCACGCGGGAGTATAAAGGTACGATTCCTGCTTAGAGAAAAATATTGACATATATGCCATGAAAGCGATAAAATGGTAATGCCCTGAATGTTGAGTCGGGGAGTTTATAAAAAGAAAGGAGATAGAGTAAGGGATGAAGAAGTGGAAGAAGACGTTGTGCAGAGTGCTTGCAATGTGTTTCCTGCTTGCATCTATGGTTGTGGCGGGAGGAACGGTTGCGGAGGCAAAGAGCGGAAAGTGGAAGCATGATTCGAAAGGCTATTATTACGCATTTTCGGATGGAACCTATGCAAAGAGTCAGTGGCTGCTTGTTCAGAACAAGTATTATCATTTTGATTCCAAGGGTTATATGCAGACAGGATGGCTTAAGCTCGGCGGAAAGTGGTATTATCTGAAGCCGGTGAGCGGTGCTATGGCTACAGGCTGGACAAGGATTGGCGGCGGATGGTATTATTTCAATCCCAAGGGAGTTATGCAGACGGGTTGGAAGCAGCTCGGAGGCAAGTGGTATTATATGAACTCCAAGGGTGTTATGCAGACAGGATGGCAGCAGATCAAGGGTAAGTGGTATTACTTTGATGCATCCGGTGTGTGGATCAAGAATAAAGCCAACAGTGATACCGTTAAGAAGGTTAATGTAGGGGATTATATTTCCTTTGGAAGCTATGAACAGGATAATAATTCTTCAAGCGGAAAGGAGTCCATAGAATGGCTCGTTCTTGACAAAAATGGAGATCAGTATCTGCTTATAAGCCGTTGTGTGCTTGATTGTCAGCTGTTTAGCACACACAAAGTCAATACTGCATGGGAGTCCAGTGCACTCCGTACATGGCTGAATGATGATTTTTATAAGAGTGCATTTACGGAAGCTGACCGAGCAAGGATCGTCAGCAAGACAGTACCGGCAGATGATAATGCCGGATATGGAATAGTTGGCGGAAAAGCAACTAATGACAAGATATTTGCTCTGAGCGTAACGGAAATGGCTAAATACTTTAAACTGCAGAAGGTTCAGAGCCTGTGGTATCCGTACAAGGGCGACAGCTGTGCGGCAAAGGCAACAGATTCAGCAGTTGCAGCTGGGGTTGAGGTTGAAACCAGCAGATATTCCAAATATACGGGAAATGGTACATACTGGCTTCGTACTCCCGGAAGTACTACGCTGAGTACCAGTTATGTAACTTCTGACGGAAGAGTATGCGCAAACGGTACATATTCAGAGAGCACAAATGTAGGCGTACGTCCTGCTATGTGGGTAACTCTTGACTGATCATAAGATCTGTAAAATTATACGCTGTACCCTGGTCTCACCGGATCGGGGTACAGTCTTTTTTATGCCCTTGAATCATAAAATCTCATATGTTAAAATATGTCATATGTCTCGCGGAAAGTATGGCGGGGAGTTAAATGATTCTGCACGAAGGATGATCATTTTATGGATTATGAGGAATATCTTAAGATTGCCGGGATCCCGGAAGGGTCTATAGTAGATGTGTCCTCCGACCTTTTCAGCATGGCGCTTTTCTGGGCTAAGGGAGGAGCTAAGTTTGATGCGGATGCTCTCCTGGATGCACTTAAGCGCTGCGTGGGGGAGGAAGGAACTGTTATGATACGGGCATATTCCTGGGAATTCTGCAGGGGGATCCCCTTTCATATGAAGGGTACCCGCAGTGCCGTAGGTTCTCTGGGTATAACAGCCATGGCAAGAGATGATTTCAGAAGAACAAGCCATCCGCTGTATTCCTGGTTTGTCTGGGGAAAGGAGCAGGAAAGATTCTGCGGTCATCGGAATGTCGATGGTTTCGGTACGGACAGCCTGTTTGCGGTATTGGAGGAGAAAGGGGCTCTTCAGCTTGGACTCGGAAAGCAGAGGGCCGTGGGCTTTACCATGGCTCATTATGCTGAGGCGAAAGCGGAGGTGCCGTATAGAAGAAAGAAGTTTTTTACAGGTGAATACTATGATGAAGAGGAGCGCATGACCGAACGGACATATTCCATGTATGTGCGCCCGCTGAATATTCCTGTAAAGAATACCTTCAGTTCACCGGAGACTCAGGATGCACTGAGGCGTGAAGGAATAAGATGTGATGGACTCTATATGGATGAGCTGCCCATTTCAGTGATAAGGCTCAGGGAAGCAGCGCGTTTTATCGGGAAGGACCTTACGGAGAATGACGGCCGGATGACAATGATGGTGGACGGCGTGCCGGGGATAAAGGGCTGCGGTGTGGACTGGAGTACGGCAGTATACTAAAACCCGCTGCCGGAGATGCGGAATGTGTGTGAAGCCCGCTGCCGGAGATGCGGCATATGTGCATAACGCGGAAGCTTCGGGAGTGGATTGAGCGGATTGATGGAATTGAGATAATTGACCGAATTGATCGAATTGAGAGAATTGATCGAATTGAGAGAATTGATCGAATTGAGAGAATTGATCGGATCGAGTGGATTACGGGAACGACAGGATGTTATTTAGTGAGAGGATGGGAGAATGAGAGAACGTATACTGGAAATAGCAAAAAAGGCGCTGCCGCAGATTGATTTTGAGGGATCGGATTCCCTTGTGGATGACGGCATATTGGATTCGCTGTCCATAGTGACCCTGATCTCTGAGCTTACTATGGAATTCGGGGTGACCTTCGATATGGAGGAGCTTATGCCGGAGGATTTTAATTCTATTGATTCCATGGTGGAAACTGTGCAGAGATTTCAGTAATGAGGTGTATTTTGAATGGGTAATGAGATTGGAACGTATGCAACGCTTGTAGAAGCAGTGCTGGCGCACGCGCGGGAGATCCCGGAGAAACCGGCGCTATGCTTCAAGAAAACTGTCCTGAATTACAGAGAGCTTGCCCGGCAGATGCAGGTATCCGCCGGGATTTTGTCGTCACGATATGGGATCGGGGAAGGTGACCGTGTGATGCTGTCCGGGCTTTCCAAACCGGAATATATCGTGCTTTTTTTAGGCATCCAGTATCTTCATGCGGTAACTATCCCGCTGGATAAGGTATGGCTTGAGGATACAGTGGTAAAGATGTATGACTTTATCGCTCCGAAATGTGTCATTACGGATATGAAGTTTTCCCGCGAGGATGTGAAACGGATAAGTATGAAGGAGTTGTATTCCGGGGCAGTAACCGGCGGATATCCGGAGGAGAAGAACGGGGGGGAGCCGATAGTACCGGAATATACTCTTCCGGATCCAAATCTGGTTGCGGAAATGCTCTTTACCACAGGGACCACGGGTACGCCGAAGGGCGCGATGCTGACATATAAAAATATACGCTCCATTACAAAGAATAATATTTACGGCGTGGAATTCCAAAGCGATGATGTGGTGCTGGATGCACTCCCGCTCTGCCATTCTCTGGGACTCAGGGAGGCGAGGATGACGTTGTATGCCGGGGCTACGCTGGTTATACAGAACGGTTTTTCATTTCCGAAGGAGCTCAGGGTGAATATGGATGAATACCATTGTACTGGATTTGTCTGCGTTCCGGCAACCATGGAGAGACTGACCAGAACGGTGAAGGATTTTCCGGAGCTGTTTGGCAGGTTCAGATATCTGGAGATAGGCGCGGGTTCGCTGTCCTATGACCTGAAGAAGCGGCTTCCGAAGCTTCTGCCGAAGTCGGACATATTCAATACCTGGGGATCGTCGGAGACCGGAGGAGTGATCTTCCTGGATGTGAAGAGGAGACAGGATAAGATAACTGCGCTGGGAAGACCTGTATCCACTGCAGAGATAAGAGTGATCGGCGAGAACGGAAGGCCGATAAAGGCTACAAGCATTGATAATGCCGGACGCCTTTCCATTCGCGGGGCCATGACCATGGCGGGATACTTTAACATGCCCGAGGTAAATGCGGAGACTATCGTGGACGGATGGCTGTATACGAACGACCTGGTATATACCGACGAGGAAGGCTTTGTATATATGCTCGGCAGGGCGGATGATATCATCAATACCGGAGGAGAGAAGGTATCGCCGCTTGAGGTGGAAAATGTCGCCACGGAATTTCCGGCAGTCAGGGATGCGGCATGTATAGGCGTAGCAGATGAAATACTCGGACAGGTGCCGGCTCTTTTTGTGGCGGTGGAGGATCCCTTTACCGTGGAAGAACTGAGGCATTTCCTCGCTGAGAGACTTGAACCCTTTAAACTGCCCGGAGAGATCATCAGGATAGGGGAGATACCGAGAAACCGCATGAGGAAGCTGGACAGAAAGGCGGTCCGTAAGCTCTGGGATGAGAGAAATGAGGGACCGGCTATGGATACAACGATTCTTGAGAGCATCCTGTCCCGTCACAGCGTGCGGCAGTTTACGGAGGAAAGGATCCCGAGAGAATTGCTGGAGAAGCTTGTGCAGGCCGGTATTCAGGCGCCCTCCGGACATAATCTGCAGACCTGGCGTTTTACCGTGGTGCGGAGTAAGGAAAAGATAGAGGAGATCAGGGAGACAGGCGCGGGTGTTGCTGCCCGCGAAAGGACAGGCTTTTACGGCTTCAATAATCCGGACACGCTGATCCTTGTTTCAAATGATATAAGAAATGACTGCGGTATTCAGGATGCTTCCTGTGCTGCGGAAAATATACTGCTGGCGGCACATTCCATGGGACTTGGGGCCTGCTGGCTGAACGGCCTGATGAGAATCTGTGACCAGCCCGAGATACGCGGACTGCTGGATTCATTGGAAATCCCCTCCACACATAAGGTGTGGGCAATGATAGCACTGGGATATCCGGCTGCAGGAGATAAGACGCCTGCAAGGAAGGCTGATGTTGTGAACTGGGTAGAGTGATAAAGCCAGGGGACAGAACCCTGGGGCATAACCCTGGTGCAGAACCCGGGGACAGAGCGGTGATTAAGCACCGGCCCGGGGAATAATACCCGGGTTGTCTCGCCGGGCGCCGGAAGGAGATGAAAATGTCAGAAATTATAAACCGGGTCGCCGGTGATGAAATGTATGAATTTGTAAAGCGCATATTTCCCATATGCCGAAGCCTGACTGGAGAAGGCGTAAGGGAGACGCTCCGGCTGGTAAAGGAGCAGCTTCCGGAGCTGGAGCTTAAGGAGGTTCCGTGCGGGACAACGGTTTTTGACTGGAAGGTGCCGGCGGAATGGAATTGCACGGAGGCTTATATTGAGGATGAGTCTGGAAAGAGGATAATCGATTTCAGGGAGAATAATCTCCATGTGGTAGGATATTCTGTTCCTATGGATGAGTATCTTACATTGGATGAACTGAAGGAGATAGTCCATACCTTACCCGACCAGCCTGAGTGGATACCGTATGTTACGTCCTATTACAGACCGAGATCCGGCTTCTGTATGAGTCAGACGCAGCTGGATTCACTGAAACCGGGAAAGTACCATGCAGTGATCAGGAGTACCCTGGATGAAGGCGGGGTCCTAAACTACGCAGAGGCTTATTTCCCCGGAGAGACACAGGAGGAAATACTCATTTCCACCTATATCTGTCATCCCTCCATGGCAAATAACGAGTGTTCCGGGCCTACAGTCACAGCCTGGCTCGGGAAATACCTGAAGGGGCTTGAACAAAGACATTTCAGCTACAGGATAATATACGTACCGGAAACTATAGGATCCATAACCTGGCTGTCCCGGAACTATGAGGAAAAGCGGCTGAAGGAACGTGTGAAGGCGGGGTTTGTGATAAACTGCGCCGGCGATGACCGGACCTATTCATATGTTAAGACCAGATACGGAAATACACTGACTGACCGCGTGCTGGATGCGGTTCTTCGCAGTCATACGGATTCATTCAAGGCATACAGCTATCTTGAGAGAGGCTCGGACGAACGGCAGTTCCAGTCGCCGCTGATAGATCTGCCGGTATGCAGCGTGTGCAGAAGCCTTTTCCACAATTACCCGGAATATCACACCTCGGCGGATGACCTTACTCTTGTAACTCCTGCCGGCCTTTATGGTTCACTGGAGCTTATGGCCAAGGTTATCTCGGTGCTGGAGAAGAACCGCTGTTATATGGCGCAGATCCCCTGCGAACCGCAGATGGGAAAGAGAGGCCTTTATTCTACCGTATCCATAAAGGGATCATCTAATTCTTCTCTGGATATGATGAATGTACTTGCATACTGCGACGGCAGAAATGATCTTGTGCAGCTCGCGGAGATCACGGGGCTGGATGTAATGACTGTACTGCAGATAACCGACAGACTGGCGGCTGAGGGGATCATATTGTAAAAAACATTTTGCAGATCATATTGCAGATCATTGCGTAGAACAATAGCGCTGCCGGACGTAAAGAGGTTCGAGCCCTTCCCGGACTTTCCCGGTATCGTCTCCGGATTGCAGAGGAGAGCATATGAAGGTATTCAGGAAGTACATATACGAAAGAAGAGATGTGATCATAGCCTCGGTGGTCACATTTCTGCTTTGTTATGCGCTGGTAATGTTTAACAGGATCGATCTCAGAGATGAGATGGCAAACACCTTCGGCATAGGGGTGTCCGTATCTTCGGGAAGGTGGACTCTGTGGCTGATCAAGCGCTTTATCGAGGCGGTCATGGGAAATAATATGTGGAGCCTTCCCATGCTGAACGGATTTTTTGTAATGCTGCATATTACCATGGCTGCGTGTCTGATGGTCGACAGCTTCGGCCTTGTAAGGAGGATGTCGCGGATACTTTTCCCCGTGCTGCTTGTGTCCTTTCCCGGAATGATCTGTATGATGGGATACACCTTCACTGCACCTGCATATTCTCTGGGAATCCTTTTTGCGGCGTTGTGCGGCGTACTGACTGTAAAATGGGCGGAATCCGGAAGAAATGGCCGTAAAAGATGGTTTCTTTTTGCCGGTGGTATCATTTTCGGAGCACTCTCGCTGGGAATATATCAGTCCTATATTTCCTTTGCTCTGGTTATTATGCTTACGGCACTGGTCAGATATACATCCGGGGCGTCACTGAAGGAAGCTTTTCTCGGTATGGGGAAGATGCTGATATCGCTGTTCGGCACGATGGCTTTATACCTCGGAATAATGAAACTGTTTCTGGTGACCAGGGAGGTGGAGCTTAATTCTTACAAGGGGATGGACAGTGCATTTTCGCTGACTCCGGGCAGGATACTGGAAAGACTGGGTGTATCATACAAAGAATTCGCGCTGCCCTCAAGAACCGATGAGCTGAATCTCTTTCCCTTCCATTCGTGGTGGGTTTATGAGGGACTGCTGTGGCTGTCCCTGCTTATGCTGGTGATCTTCGTAATTAAAAAATGGAAGTCGTTAAGAAATAAGCCGCTTCTTTTGCTGCTGGCGGCGCTTTTCCCTCCTGCAATGAATGTGACCTATCTTTTGACGGATTCGGGATATTATGCCATGATGTTTTATCCGGCGGTTATGGTCTTCGGCGTGATGCTTGCAATATGGGAAATGCTGTCTGCGGCTTCGCCCATATCGGAAAAGCTGGGTCAGGATGTGGCTGCGTCCATATCGGAAAAGCCGGGTCAGGATGTGGCTGCGTCCATATCGGAAAAGACGCCTCGGGATGCGGCTCCGGACGCACCGAAAATGCCGTGCCTGGGTGAGTCTCCGGACGCACCGGAAGAGCCGTGCCGGGATGAGACTCCTGCCGTACCGGAAGCCGGGACGGAGAAAGACAGGACTGCTGTCCGGGACGGTGCATTCAGAAAAGGGATATACGTCCTTGCGCTGGCGGGAATGTGCTTCATCGGTTTTATGAGCATACGCTATGCGAATCAGCTCGAAATGAAGGGGATCGTCCTTAAGAATCAGTATACTTCATTTCTTACGACACTTATCACAAGAATACAAAGTACGGAAGGGTATACACAGGAATCAAAGGTTCTTCTTACAAATACACAGCATGTAAAGACTCTTGATCTCTGGGAGGAGTATACTACCGTTCAGCTTGCGCCCTATGTTGATAATCCTCTTAAATACTCCAAAAAGAATAAGAAGAGGATGGAATTCTATCTGCAGCAGTGGTGCGGCTTTGACGCGGTTTATGTGACGGAAGACGAGCTGAAGGATCGGAAGGTGCTGAAAAAAATGCCATCTTTCCCGGAGGACGGCTCCATCAGGGTGATCGACGGGATAATTGTGGTGAAATTCTGAAAAGAAGTCATTGAGAAAAGCGTTCAAGTGTAATATAATGAGATGCAGTTAGTACAGGCTGACGGACCTGAAATGATCCGTTTTAAAATATCATATACGGAGGTAACAGACACATGTTAGTATCAGCTACAGATATGCTGAAGAAGGCTGTTGAGGGCGGCTATGCGGTTGCCCAGTTCAACATTAACAATCTTGAGTGGACAAAGTCCATCCTGCTTGAGTGCGAGGAGCTTAAGACACCCGTAATCCTCGGTGTTTCCGAGGGCGCCGGAAAATATATGACCGGCTTCAAGACGGTATCCGCCATGGTAAAGGCTATGGATGAGTCCCTTGGCATTACTGTTCCGGTTGCTCTGCATCTGGATCACGGAACCTATGAAGGAGCTAAGGCTTGTATCGAAGCAGGTTTCACATCCATCATGTTCGACGGCTCCTCACTTCCGCTTGAAGAGAACATTGAAAAGACCAAGGAACTGGTTGCCATCTGCAATGAGAAGGGTATATCTCTCGAGGCAGAGGTTGGCGGTATCGGCGGCGAGGAAGATGGCGTTACATCTGCCGGCGAGTGTGCAGATCCCGAAGAGTGCGCGAAGATCAATGCTCTCGGAGTAACAATGCTTGCCTGCGGTATCGGCAATATACACGGAAAGTATCCCGATAACTGGGCAGGTCTTTCATTCTCAACTCTTGAAGCGGTTAAGGAGAAGGTCGGCAACACTCCGCTCGTTCTTCACGGCGGTTCCGGAATTCCCGATGAACAGATCAGGAAAGCGATCTCCATGGGCGTTGCAAAGGTAAATGTTAATACAGAGTGCCAGCTGGTATTCGCTGCTGCTACCCGTAAGTACATCGAAGAGGGTAAGGATCAGCAGGGTAAGGGCTACGATCCCCGTAAGCTTCTTGCTCCCGGCGCACAGGCTATCCGCGATGAGGTTAAGGACCGCGTAGCCGTATTCGGTTCAGCAGGCAAGGCATAAGAATAATGTTTCATCAAAATCCCCCCGGAATACCGTTCCGGGGGGATTTTTCCGCCTAAAAACAAAAGAATTATTCCGCAAAACCTTGTGATTTGAGATGGAATTTGATACAATATATAGTGCTTTTTCCGGCTCCCCGGATATATACACAAAGGATAATTCGGAAAAATGGCAGAGGAACATATCCTGATAAATGAAATAATGAGTACACAGGAAGAACGGATGCTGTACCTGAAGAAGTACTATCCGTTTTTTGTGCTGTCCGAAACTTCCTTTGCACAATATAAAGACGGACAATACCGTGATCTGGATATGGGATATATCATTATGGGCCTGCTCAGATTTCTGATCGAGGAAAACCATTTTAACGGAAGAACTGTAAAGTATGAGGAGGCAGAGCGCTTTCTCGTGAGGCTGCTGCCCAGGGATTTCCCGGGGGTATTTGCGGGCGCAGGAGACAGCGATACCGGCTCGAAGGAGAACCTGAGAGAACTTGCGAGATTCATCTTCGATAAGATCCGTAATGACGGGAAACCCTTCGTATTCCCGTTCTATGATCCGGAGAGCCATACCCGGAGGGAGGGTTTTGTCCGGCTGATCGAAAGTGTGGTGCAGGATGGAGAAGTTGTGTATTCCATCACAGCGGACGGCATTGAATTCTATCTTTCCACCCGGGAGGTCCGCGAGGAGAGCAATATTTCCACGGAACAGCTGCTGCTCACCAAAATGATCCGTACGGAGAATTTCAAGGGCGGCATCGACGTGATCCGCCGGATAAATCTCGAGGTGGAGCTGCTTAAGAAGGAACGCACGGAGGTGACCCGGCTGCTGAGGGAAGATCTGCCCAGGGGACTGGAGCGGAGCCGTGAATATATGGACAGGATGTCCAAATGGTTTGAACTGGAGAGAAAGTCATTTCAGAAGAACAAGCAGCTGGTGGATAAGGCGGCGGCACGTTTCGCTTCAAAGGAGATCACGCTGCTGGAGACCGAGCTGAAGAAGACTATAGAGAGCCACCGTATGCTCATGGAAGATGCGGTTGAATTGTCGCGTATGTCTGGTGAAATGATGGAGCGAGCAAAGCTGAGGTCCCTCAGACCCGCATTTGATTTCCGGGAAACGCTGCGGCAGCTGGAGCTGCAGGATGACCCGGGCGGAATGCTGCAGGTGATCGCACCGTTTTTACTGCCCAGAAGGCATAAATCGCTGTCCATAAACAGTATTAATAAGCTGGTGGAAGAAGCAGTCCCCGCCGATGAGGAACAGGAGAAACGGCAGATCCATAAACCGGATCTTGCCTTTGAATATGAAGATGAGAAGCTGTCCAGGATGACAGGAAAGAATTTTGCCTTCCTTTTCCGCGAGCTTCTGGACAGGATAAAACGCTGGGACAGCCTCACTTTAGAGGAGCTGAATGCAATATACGAAACGAAATTCGGTAAGGAGGTTTACCGGAACCGGGATTATTTCGCGTTTCTGGTGCATCTTGCGAAGAAAGACAGATATAATATGGCCGAGAGCTTTGCGGAGCCCGAAACTTTTTTGGAGGGCTATGCGGCGGAGCTCTTTACCATGGAAGAAAAAGCACGGTTCGGGGATCTCGCCTTCCGCATCGAGTATGGGGATGGGGTGACCGAACTTGGAACAGGCAGCGTGAGGACCATGCGGTTCGTAAAGGAACCGGAATGAGGAAGATATATGGACGACAAGACGATTTCTACAGCAATGGAAATATTCAGCCTGCTCATTTCCGGAGAGGAAATAGTGAAGGGCAGACCTTCTACAGGTGAGCTGTATCAGGCGTATTATGCCAATTCCGGTGTGTACGATCTGGTGACAAAGCTTCTGGCGCGGCTGAATCTTGCGGTATATGAATATAACGAAGCTCTCTTTGTAACGGCGGGGGAGGGGAACAAGGTATTCGGCTATACAAATGACGATCTGAAGAAGCTGCTGGGACTGAGGCTGAACCGGGAGCTGTATCTGGTTTATTTCATTATCTACCAGACCCTGCTCTGCTTCTATACGGATTCGGCAACTTATCAGACCAGGGATTATATCAGGCTTGAGGAACTGCTGCAGACGGTGAATACGGCGGCTGAGGGGATCATGAAGGAAAATGAAGTGTATGAATCCCTGAGTGAAAAGGAACGCGAAGGCTTCAGGTCGGTGGCACTGCTCTGGCATGAGCTGCCGCTTTCCGTAAGCGATGATATCGACAGGAATAAGGCCGGCAGGAGCTCCAGGCTGGGAATGGTCAAGCTGACCATGAATTTCCTGCAGGGAGAAAAACTTTTTCTTGCAACGGAGGACAGATTCTATCCCACAGACCGTTTCCATGCATTGGCAGAGGGATATTTTGAAGATGCTAAGGGAAGGTGAGGACCGGCCCGGAACCGCAGGGAGTTAAGTCCAGCGGTGTGATGTCAAGTGAAAAATAATAATACTTTGATATATTTTCTGCATCATTTGCTGGAAAAAGGGTAACTCTAATAAGCCCTGCGATTTCTGCTTTTTTGAAGCAGGGTGGTTATCAGCAACAGGAATAGGTTCTTATTCCGCTGCTCGATATAGGCGATTATCTTTCAGCAGTCGAAAGACTAACCGCACAAATTTACGGGCAGTTAATGCGAGTGCTCGTTTGTGTTGGTGCCTGTTCACTTCTTTGTACTTAGAGTGATAGAAGTTGCTGTACTCCGTGTCGCATCTCACGAGGGACAAGGCACCTTCACACAGGTAATATTTAAGGAATCGGTTTCCGGACTGTATGAGTTTTGTATTTTCAGCTTCAAAATCACCGGATTGATTCTGAGTCCAGGCGAGGCCTGCATACTTGCCAAGCTGAGCCTGAGACGGGAAACGGTTGATATCTCCAATCTCTGCAATAATACCTGCAGAGTACACCGGACCTATACCGGGTATGGAGGTCAATACGTTTGGAAGGAGTTCCATCTGAGCTTTTATAGTTTTGTCAAACTCCTTGATTTGAGCATCCAATGCCTTTATTGAGGTTATGGATATAGAAAGCACCTGATTAACGGAGTCATTTACCGTCTTGGGTAAACGGTAAGAACTCCTGGCAGCTTTCTGGATGGCTTTGGCTACAGCATCCGGATCAGGGAAGCGGTTCTTCCCCTTTTCCATAATGAAGTCTGTAAGCTCTTGTAAGTCCATCGAGGCCAATGCTTCTGCGGATTCAAACTCTTCGTAGACAGCTAAGGCAGTAGTGCTGAAGGTATCGTGAAATACCTTCTCCTGCGTCATAGTAGAATACTTCTTGAACAGGACATTGATGAATCGCTGTTTTTCCTTGACGAGGTTCTGGACTGCGAAGAAACGTGCCCTTGTGAGGTTCTGAAGGGCTTTATAACGGTAATCGCTTTGATAGACCTCTTTGTTGATTCTACCGAAACGCAGGCAGTCAGCAATGACATAGGAGTCCACATAATCATTCT
>Ga0310691_10002055_pt1 | contig 28203 bp, 41 predicted proteins | sample 176DNAGHGlowgp2_FD_203887 | JGI IMG/M metagenome (GOLD analysis project Ga0310691, IMG submission 203887) | Sheep rumen microbial communities from Palmerston North, Manawatu-Wanganui, New Zealand - 1766 DNA GHGlow gp2 (v2) (version 2) | ecosystem: Host-associated > Mammals > Digestive system >... | reverse complement strand
TTCAAGAAGCACTTCTTAAGGATCGTGAACAGCTATTAGGGGAAAACCTTCAGCTGAACCGCATGATAGATTACAAGAAAGAAGAGATAGCAAGAATAGACAAGGAGCTATCACAGAGGATTAAAGACGCCCAGAACTATATTGATTCATGGTATAAGGCTATTTCAGAATGCGAAACAGCAGAAGGGCGGGACAAGATGCGCATCGCCCAAATGTATGTTAATTCGGTTACTGTAGAATCTGCATATGATCGAACAGCTTTTATTGTTGGCCTTGCTGCAATTATTTCTGGTGAGAAGATAGCGCCTATAGAGGAACTTAAGAAGATAAACAAAAAGTTGTTTGAAGAACGCGATTTGCGGAGGTTTGGGATAACCTGGAGGGATGAGACATGATAATACTCAGCAGGATGCGGAGACTGATCCAGCAGACGGTAAAAGTGCAGTGGCGTATCGAACAAGAGTACGCCAGGGCGACGAAGATCACCACGTCCATCACCGGGATGCCGCACGGTGGGGCGCTCCATGATCAGGTGCAGGATGGTGGGATCAAGCTTGCCGAGCTGAAGGAAGCCTATACGGATATCTTCAAAGAGCTGGATCAGATGCGGGCGGAGCTGAACGCACTGATCGGCGCACTGGAGGACGCAAACGCGCGGGCCGCCATGCGTCTGAGGTACATCCGGGGATACAGCCCGGAGGATATAGCTCAGGCCATCGGGAAGACAGACCGGACGGTCTATTACTACCTGGCCCGGTCCGAGGATCAGCTGGTAAGAAAATTTCCTGACCAGGTGCGGAAATAGCGCGATTTCAGACGATTTCAGTAAATTATATGTTACTATGGTATCGCTAAGAAAGCACCCAGGGAGCTGGGCGCTTTTCTTTGTGGGGTGATGTCATGCACTTTGCAAGGGCCTTCTACACATCGAAGGCGTGGCGCCGATGCGCGCATGGATACCGGGCGGCAAAGTCTGGGTTGTGCGAGAGGTGTCTGGCTCGGGGCCTGATCGTGCCCGGCGAGGAAGTACACCACAAGATCCGACTGACGCCGGAGGCGCTGAAGGATCCGAACATTTCGCTTAACTGGGACAACCTGGAGTTGTTGTGCAAGCAGTGCCACCTGGAAGAGCATAACCGGAAGCGGTGGAAGGTTGACAAGCTCGGCCGGGTGGCGCTCTGATCCCCCCTGTCGAAATCAAAACAAGGAGGGGGGCCATCTCCCGGGAGCATCTTCCGAATTTTGCTCTAAGGGTGATGTGAATCGATTTACCAGGAAGGGGATAGGGATGGCAAAGAGTAAGCCGAGCTATGACGAGATCCTGAAGCTGGCAGAGAGCTACGGGATCGCGGACAACGTGCTGTTTAGAACCGCAGCTGAGCGGTACTCCGGGCAGATGGAACTGATCAGTATCAGCCAGGACGATATCAGAACCCGTGGTCTGATGGTGGAGCATATGAACGTCCGCGGAACCGTGAGCATGGAACCGAATCCGCTGATCGCGCAGATCCCGAAGATGAACGACGCCGCGAATAAGACGCTGGCTGCCATGATCGATATTATCCAGAAGCTCGGAACATCCGCGCCGGCGGGCGACAAGCTGGGTGAGTTCCTCAGTGAATGAGAACTGGATCTTAAAGTACTACCAGATGATAGAAGACGGGTCCGTGACGGTTGGGAAATGGATCCGTATTCTATACGAGCGGATCATCAGCGACCTGGAGAACAAGGTCTACTTCTTCGATCTGAAGAAGGCCACAAAGGCGGTCCGCTTTTTCGAAAAGTTCTGCCACCACTCCAAGGGGCGCCTGGCTCCTCAGCTGGTAAAGCTGGAGATCTGGCAGAAGGCCCTGCTGAGCTGCATGTTCGGGCTGGTGGATGAAAAAGGGCTGCGGGTCTATCGGGAAGTCTTCATCGTGATGGGCCGGAAGTGCGGTAAGTCCCTCCTGGCCTCCGGCGTGGCTGAGTATATGGCATATGCCGACGGTGAGCGCGGAGCTGACGTTTATATGCTGGCCCCCAAGCTGGATCAGGCAGACATCGTCTTCACGGACTTCTGGCAGTCGGTCAGCGCGGAGCCGGATCTGATGAAGATCACGAAGAAGCGCAAAATGGACATCTACATCGAGAGCACCAACACCAGCGTGAAGAAGGTGCCATTCTCGGAGAAGAAGAGCGACGGGTTCAACCCACACCTGACCGTCTGCGATGAGGTGGCCGCCTGGGTGGGTGATCAGGGTATTAAGCAGTACGCCGTCATGACATCGGCGCTGGGATCCAGAGAGCAGCCGATGATCATGAGCATTACGACCGCGAACTACATCAATGACGGGATCTATGATGAGTTATTCCGGCGGGCGACAAGTTTCCTCCAGGGCAACAGCCGTGAGAAGCGGCTGCTGCCTTTTTTATACCAGATCGATGACCTTAGCAAATGGGACGACCTGGATGAGCTCCAGAAGAGCATCCCCAACCTGGGTGTCAGTGTGAGCGCTGCTTACATCCTGGAGGAGATCGCCAAGGCGGAGGAAACCTTAGCAAACCGGAGCGAGTTCATCACCAAGTTTTGCTGTATTAAGCAGAACAGCAGCCAGGCGTGGCTTACCACCGAGGCGGTGGCGAGGTCCTTCAACACGGACGCCGGCGGGAACCACCTCCGCCTGGAGGACTTCCGCGGCTGCTACGCCCTCGGAGGGATCGACCTTTCCCAGACCACCGACCTCACGGCTTGCTGTGTGATGATCCAGCGAGGCGGGGTGGTCTACTACTTCACGCGGTTCTTCCTTCCGCGGGAAAAGGTCGAAGAGGCGACCGCACGGGATGGGCTGCCGTATCGGATTTACATCCAGAAGGGGTATCTGATCGAGAGCGGCGAGAACTTCGTGGATTATGAGGACTGCTTCGCCTGGTTCAGGGATCTGATCGAGAAGTATGAGATCTATGTGCTTCAGATCGGGCTGGACCGGTACTGCGCGCAGTATCTCCAGGGGCAGCTGGAAACCTATGGCTTCCACTGTGACACCGTCTTCCAGGGTACGAACCTGACCGGGGTGATCAACACCACCGAGGGGATGCTGAAGGACGGGACGCTCCAGTGTGCGGAGGATAACGACCTGATGAAGGTGCATCTGCTGGACGCCGCGCTGAAGACGGAAGCGGAGACGAACCGGAAGAAGCTGATCAAGATCAGCAAAAACGCCCACGTGGACGGGACGGCGGCGCTGCTGGATGCCATGTGCATCCGGGCCAATGTGTGGGATGAGATGCAGGGCCAGCTGCGGAATGATTGACCGGAGGATGGTTGGAATGGGACTTTTTGAGAAGATTTTCGGACGGCCGCGGGCGGTCAGTGGCGCGGATGGGTACTTTAAGACCCTGACCGCCTACACGCCGGCCTTCCAGACGTGGGGCGGGAAGCTCTATGAGAGCGAGCTGATCCGGGCGAGTATCGACGCCATCGCGCGCCACGCGAGTAAGCTGGCGATCGACATCCAGGGAACCGCAAAGCCGCGACTCCGGACGAGGCTCAAGGCCGGCCCGAACAGCTTCATGACCTACAGCCAGTTTCTGTATCGGGTCGCGACGATCCGGGAGATGCAAAACAACTGCTTTATCGTCCCGGTGTTGGGCGAGGATCCGGATGAGGTGGAAGGGTATTTCCCGGTGCTTCCGAGCCGGACAGCGCTGCTGGACTTCCATGGAGAGCCGTGGTTTGAATACAGCTTCATGAATGGCCAAAAAGGCTATGTCGAGCTGAGCCGGACGGGGATCCTGACGCGCTGCCAGTACGAGGACGATATTTTCGGCGACGATAACCGGGCTTTGGCCGGGACGATGAGCCTGATCAGTATGCAGCAGCAGGGCATCCAGGAGGGCATTAAGAACGGGGCGACGTTCCGCTTCATGGCCCGGATGAACAACTTCGTGAAGCCCGAGGATCTGAGCCGGGAGCGGCAGCGCTTCAACCGGGAGAACCTCCAGGGGGAGAGCGGCGGAATGCTTCTCTTCCCGAACACCTACACTGATATCAGGCAGATCGATCAGAAGCCTTACGTGGTGGACGCGGATCAGATGCGGATGATCCAGGAGAACGTGTTCAACTATTTCGGCGTGAACATGGACGTTCTCCAGAACAAAGCGGTCGGCGATGCCTGGGCGGCGTTCTTCGACGGGAAGCTGGAGCCGCTGGCGGTGCAGCTGAGCGAGGCGCTCACCAAGATGACCTTCACGCAGCGGGAGCGGGCGCTGGGGAACCGGGTCACCGTGACGGCCAACCGGCTCCAGTACGCGAGCACAAAGGAAAAGCTGGATGTTTCCGCACAGATGGCCGACCGGGGGATCATGAACCGGAATGAGATCCGGGAGATCTGGGGGCTCCCGCCGATTGAGGGCGGGGACAGCTTCCTGGTCCGCGGAGAGTACAAGGATCCGACCAAGGACACCGAGACGGTGACGCCGGTGGAGGGAGCGCCGACGGACGAAAAGGGAGTGGATTGAAATGCCGAGATGTAAAGAGCGGGAATACCGGTCGATGCCGGTTATGGCCGTGACGCGGGCCGAGGGGGACGCGCCCTCCTACCGGGTGCGGGGGTACGCGAGTACCTTCAACGAACCCTATCCCCTGATGGAGGATTTCAACGGAAAGGAAATCTTCGAACAGGTCGACCCGCACGCCTTCGATGAGGCGGACATGAGCGACGTAATCATGCAATATGACCACATGGGCATGGTGTACGCCCGGACGAAGAACGGAAGCCTGAAGATGGGCGTGGATGATCACGGGCTTTGGATCGACGCGGATCTGGGCCTGACCGATCAGAGCAAACAGCTGTATGAGGCGATCAGCACCGGCCTGGTCGATCAGATGAGTTTCTGTTTCATCATCGAGGACGAGAGTTTCGATCAAAAGACGCGCACCTGGACGGTCAGCCGGATCGGGAAGGTGTACGACGTGAGCGCGGTTTCAATCCCGGCCAACCCCGGGACGGAAATATCCATTGCACGGAAGCAGCTGATGGACGGAGAGATCCGGAGGGAGCAAGCGGAGCGACTTGCTAAGCTTCATGAGCAGCGGAAAAGAAAGATTCAGATTCTGCGGCTGAAGGTAAAAATCGCCGCGGGGAAGGGAGAAGCAAATGGATTTTAACCTTGACGAGATGACGCCGGAAGAGCTGGACGAGCTGCTGAAGCAGGTCGAGGGCAAGCTGGAAGCGCTGGACGAGATGGAAGACGAGCGCGCCGAGGAGAAGCCCGAAGAAGAAGCGCCGGAAGAGTCTCCCGAAGAGGCTCCCGCGGAGGATGAACCCGCCGGGGAAGAGCCCACCGAAGAGCCCGACAAGCTTCCGGACGATCTGGAAAAGCTTGGCGCGCTGGTCGACAAGATCCTGGGCCGGAAGGCCGAAATCGCCGCCAGGGCGGAGAAGCGCGCCGCGCTGATCCGGAAGGTGGCCACCGAGAGCGAAGCCCGGAAGATCCGGGACTTCAAAGAGAAGGAGGAAAGAAAAATGTTTGGAATTGAAAGTGTGGAGTACAGGAATGCTTTCCTGAAGAACCTCCAGGGCAAGGAACTGACCGCTGAAGAGCGCGCCGCCGTGACGGCGACCGCCGCGATCCCCACCGAGACCGCCAATAAGATCTGGGGCAAAATGGAGCTCTATCCGATCCTGGACGCGATCGACGTGATGCACATCCCCGGAAATGTTGTTCTGCCGGTTGAAGGCACGATCAACGCCGCGGCCGTGGTTGCCATGGGCACCGCTGCCACCGACGGCGCCGACACCCTCGCGCCCGTGTCTCTGGCTGCCTACAAGCTGATCAAGACCGTGGAGATCACCGCGGACGTGGCCGCGATGGCTATCCCCGCGTTCGAGGATTGGCTGGTTGACCGCCTGGCCAACAAGCTCTTCCGCCTGGCTGCCGCGAAGGTCGCCGCTGGCGCCGGCACCACCGAGCCCACCGGCCTGACCAGCATCACCGCCTCCGGCACCTACACCAAGGCTGCGATCACCTACAGCGACATCCTGACGATCATCGCCGCCCTGCCGACTGAGTACGATCCCAATGCTTCCTTCGTGATGAGCCGCGCGACGTTCTACAGCAATGTGCTGAACGTGCAGACCACCCAGAAGCAGCCGGTCGTGGTGGCCGATCCTCAGGCTCCCGCGAAGTACAACATTTTCGGGTTCCCGGTCATCATCGAGGACGGTGTCGGCACCGACATCATCTTCGGCGACCTGAAGGAAGGCTATGTCTTCAACTTCGCGAAGGACATCGCCATCGACCGTGATGAGTCCGTGGCCTTCCGGACCGGTTCCACCGTGTTCCGCGGCATGGCCCTGGGCGATGGCAAGCCCACCGGCGTGGGCCTTGTGCGCTTCACCAAGGCGACGGCCTAATCGGATAACGACACCACAGGGGGCGGGGGAGCGATCCTCCGCCCCTGGCTTTTGAGGAGGATATCATGCTGGCAGAGACAAGGCTTGCGCTGCGGATCAGCACGACCGCATACGACGCGGAACTTGCGGCCCTGCTTGAAAGCGCCGCGAAGGATCTGGAGATCGCCGGCGTGATCATCCAGGGGGATGTGGCCTTCGGCACGGACGACGGCGTGGTGACGGATGAATGCACCGTAACGGACCCGCTGGTTTGCCGGGCGATGGTTACCTATGTACGCGCTCACTTTGGGAGCCCTGACGATTATGATCGGGTCAAGGCGAGCTACGACGAGCAGAAGGCCCAGCTGATGGCCGCCGACGGATACACCGACTTTGGGGACGGTGACGGCGAATGATGCGGGCGGATGTGATCGAGCTGATCACGGAAACGGCCAGTTCCCACGGGGTGCACGAAGCCGCGACCGAACAGGCGCGGACGGTTATGTGCACGGTGGAGAGCGTAAGGCAAAGCGAGTTTTATAACGCGCTCAATGCCGGGGTTCAGCCGGAGGTTGTCTTCGTGCTGAGCCTGGCGGAGGACTACCAGGACGAACGCTACCTCCGGTGGCACGGCAAGAAATACCGCGTCATCCGGACCTACGTGACACGGGACGACGGGATCGAGATCACCGCGGAAAGGGGCGACGTGAATGGCGAGAGCTAAGAAGGCGCCGGCCGCGCCGGTTACTTATGACGCGGCGGATCTGCTGGTGGCCCGGCTGAACGAAATCCAGGGCATCGACTTCGTGCGCGACGCCTGGGAAAGCAAAGCGCCGGATCAGTATGGCGTTGTCGAGCTGGACGGGCAGAGCGGCGGACTGTGGGTGGACAACCGTCTGGTGGATCAGGTCTTCCAGGCGACGGTGCATCTGTACGTGACCGGCGGGAGCGACGTCTGGGTCGGTGAGGTGCAGGGCGTGCTGGAAGACGTGTGTGACGGATACCGGCTTCAGACGCGGGAGTATCTCTTCGACATCAACAAAACGCACTGGGAATGGGTCTGCGAGATCATCGGGCCGATCATGTGGGAGGAGACGGAACCGGATGGCTAAGTTCACTGTCGAGGCCGACTCCCTCGGCGAGCAGCTGGAGGGCCTGGATCGGGATATGATCCGGCGGGTCGTGATGGCTGGAGCTGAGGCGGTTAAGAAGGAAATGCAAGCCGTGATCAGTGAGTACCACCACGTTAGGTCAGGATCCATGATGCAGGGCGTCGGGCCCGGGAAGTACAAGGAAAACCTTGGCTCCGGATCGGTGGATGTATATCCGCAGGGGGACGACGGCAGAGGCGTGAGCAACGCGCTGAAGGCTTTCGTGATCAACTCCCGGAAGACGAAGAAAAAGCCGGCCCGGAGCGGGGACAAGTTCATTACCAAGGCATCGAGCAAGAAGCGCTTTGAGGCGGTCGCGGTGGAGGCCATGAAGGCCGAGAGCGAGCGCATCCTGGCGGAGATGACCAAGTAAGGGAGGATTACTATGGCTAGAATCGGATTGAAGGGGCTTACCTATGCCACCGTTTCCGGCGGCGGCGCGGGGAGCGCGGTTACCTACACCGGCGGCGCCACGGTCGCGGATCTGCTGATCAGCGCGGACGTTACGCTGAACAGGGATGATGTCAAACTGAGCGCGGACAACCACGTGATTGAGCGCGCCAACGGGATGACCGGCGGCCAGATCAGCCTGGAGCTGGCGAGCCTTCCCAACACGGTGAAGACGGCGCTGCTGGGCTACACCGTGGCCGGGAAGCAGCTGACCGTCACCGAGGTGGAGGCGCCTTATGTCGGCTTCGGCTACATCGTCGGCGAGATTCAGGGCGGGGTCAAGTCCTATACGGGCTACTGGTTCCCCAAGGTGCAGTTTGGCCTGGAGAACGACAACGCCAAGACGAAGGGCGAGTCTACCGAGTTCAGCACCAACACGCTCAACGGCGAGATCTTGGGCGTTCAGGTGACTGCCGGCGGTACGGTGGAGTACTACTACACCAGCACCGAGACTACTGAGGCGGCTGCGCGCACCTGGCTGAATGGCAAAGCCGGCATCAACTGACGGTTTGCTAAGGAACGGATGAACGGGGCGGAGGGTCTTCCTCCGCCCTGACTTTTCGACCACAGAAAGGATACTTTTATGGCTTCGGTTGAGATTAACGGCAAGGTTTACGGGCTTCGGTTTGACCTATACGCGATGGAGCAGATCGAGGAAGAGTTTGGCAGCATTCAGGAAACCCTTAAGGCGATCCAGACAGGGAAGCAGTTCAAGGTGCTGCGGGCGCTCTTCCGGATCATGGCGAACAGCTACTTGAGCGCCCAGGGGGAGAAGGAAAGCGTAACCGGCGACGAAATGAAGCATTGCGGTCTGGGCGATATTAAGCCGATCAGCGAATCAATTCAGAACGCGATTATAGACGCCTCCACGGCAGAGACGATGAACGGGAATGTCGCAGATAACCAGGTGCATGATATGTATCTGGAGGAGATAGAGAGAAAAAACGGGTAAACCGGCGAGGAATGCGCGTCCGCGAGTATTACAGTTGTGCATTGATCGCCGGGATTCCGGTCAGCGAGGCCCGGCGGATGGAGCCGGGTTTCATTATGGACATGTTTAAGCTTCGCGCAGAATATGACGCCCGCCTTGCCGGCGCCAGAGGTGTGCGGGGATTGATGGGAGGGTAAAAAGTGGCTGGCAGCAACGAGATCAGACAAAAGATCGTTCTGGATGGCGAAAAGCAGTATAGGGATGCCATCCGGGACGCTAAGCGCAATCTGAAGACCCTCCGCAGCGAGCTGAATGCCGAGACCGCCGAGCTGGGCAAGAACGCCAGCGAGCAGCAGAAGAATGAGACCCGGGCCAAGAGCCTGAAGGCGATGATCGCCGAGCAGGAAAAAATCGTTAAGGCGAACAAGGCCGCGCTGGAGGAAGTCCGCCAGAAGTACGGAGACAACGCCGACGCGCTGGCCCAGTACGAGCAGCGGCTGAACGACAGCAGGACGGCCCTGGCCAATATGCGGAACGAATTGGAAGGCGTCGCCCAGAGCTATCGGGATGTCGGCGGCGCATCGAAGGACTCCAGCGCGATGGCGGTGACGGCTACCAACCAGGTCGCGGACGCGCTTGGAAAGATTAGCGGCGTCGGGGACAGTATCAGCTCGGCCATCGAGGGGATTTTCTCCGCGATGGTGAGCCGGATCACCCAGGCGGCTCAGGAGGTCTGGGCCCTGATCGCCGAGACCGCCGCGAAGGCCAACAACTGGGGGGATTTGGCAGGGATCTACGGCACGGATGCCCAGACGATCCAGATGTACAGCCGGACGCTGCAGAGCCTCGGGAAGGATTTCAACACCCTGAATACCATCGCCTCCCGGCTCGCCATGGGCGGCAAGAGCAAGGAGATCACCGAGGCCCTGGGCATCAGCGACGTGAATTATCAGGACAAATGGGCGTACATGAAAGACGTCATGGACGCGATGGCCGAGATGCAGAAAAACGGCGAGGATCTCGGCGACCTCATGGAGACCGTCTTTGGCGAGCGGAAGAGCGCCGGGCTGATCGACCTGCTCAACGACTGGGAGACGATCCAGGAGAAGCTGCCCACCTTCAACGGGAATGAAACCGGGTACGGCATGAACGACGAGCAGCTCCAGACCATGAACGATTTGAGCATCCAGATCGACACGATCACGGCCAAGTGGGAGGCGCTCAAGGATCGCGTGGCCGCGGGGCTCGGCACGATGGTGATGCCGCTGCTGGTTAACGTCGAGGGCGCCATGGACGGGATCGCCAGCTGGCTGGCCGCCGGGACGCCGGAGGAGAAGGAGGCCGCGCTGGCAGAAGTCCGGAAAAACATCGAGAACTTTTTCCAGAAGCTTGGGGAGATCATTAAGGAGAGCCTGAAGATCCTTGAAGAGGTCGGGAAGGAGCTCCAGGAAAGCGACGACCCAGTGACCAAGGCCATCGGGGATATCCTGGTCACCCTGCAGGGGGCGCTGCAGTGGATGATTGACAACGCGGACAAGGTGAAAACCGCCTTTGAAGTCATCTTTGGGGCGTGGCTGGTTGGAAAGCTGACGGCGGTGGCCGGGCAGCTGAGCAGCATCCTGATGCAGATCGAGGCGATCAAGGCGTTCAAGGGTGTTAGCATTGCCAACGGCGCGGCGGATGCCGCCACGGGGGCCGCCGGCGGCGGGCTCTTCGCCGGCCTGCTCGCCAAGGGAAAAGCCGCGCTGAGCTCCCTGGGAAATTTCCTTACCAGCACGGGGGCCAAGGTCGGCGGCGGACTGCTCTCCTTCCTCTGGGCCATGATGCCGAATAACCCACTGTTTGCGCAGAGCGGGAACAGTGAGGACGACCCGATATATCAGGCACAGAAAGCAGCTTATGAAAAGAGGGACGCTGGGCAGAAGCTGACGCCGGAGGAGGAGGCGCTGCTGAATCCGCGGCCGGTAACTTCGCTCAAGTACTGGGAAGAGAATGAGCCGGAAGAGAAGAAGCCGGAAAAAGAGAAGAAAGCTGAGGAAAAGAGCGGGTTTACGCCTGCGCAGTTCAAAGCCCTGGAGGACTACTGGGACGTAGTCCGGGACGAGACCAGCGGACAGACCGAGGGCTTCACCGCCTGGGCCGCTGTCGAGGAGGCCTTTGGCGGGAGCGCGAACAGGGAGCTGCTGGATCTGCTGAACAGCAAGATCCTGGAGCTGTACGAGAACCCGGACAGGCCAAAGTACGAGGATATTCCGGAGAACTGGTACCTGGACGAATGGAAAGGCGGAATCGGCGGGAACACCGGAAACACCGACGGGATGACCAGCGGGGACGCCCGGAGCATGACCGACGCGGTGAACAAATTGCCGGGGGAAGTTCGGCGGGGGCTGACCGGCGTCAAGATCTACATGGACAAGACGATCGTGGGCCAGCTGGTGGCTGAGGAGGTCAGCCGCCAGATCGCTGCGTCGATCATGTGACGGAGGCCGGGAGGATATGAGACTTAAGCATCGGATTTCTATCGGGGGCGTCCAGCTGGACAGTTTGGATAATGCCATTTTGGTCAACTGGGTCGATCATGCCGCCGGGAAGGATGTCATCACCGCCAACAGCAGCGCGCGGGGAAGCGGGCAGCGGATCACGGGGATCCGGCGGGATACGCTGGATCTGACTGTGAGGTTCAGCCTGGCGCTGAAGAGCAATAAAGTGAGCCTGATGGCGGAGCGGGAGGAGCTGCTGGAGAAGATCATCGCCTGGGCCGCCGGCGCGAAGAAGAACCCAATACAGGTCAATTATAAGCCGGGCCGGTATTTGCGGGCGGTGCTGGCTCAGGCGCCAGGGGCCGGGGACAGCAGTAAATTCAATACGGAGTACACCATGGTCTTCCGGGCGTACAGTGTGCCCTACTGGACGGATCAGACGCCCAGCAGCATCGCGAGCAAGAAGGCCGCGAGCTCCGGGTCGATGACGCTGGCCCTGCCCGGCAGCGCGCCGAGCGTGGCGGACGTCACGGTGGTGAACCAGTCCGGGGCGGCGATCAATTCTGTAACGCTCACGATCGGCGGGAAAAGCATGACCTTCGCCGGGACGGGGATCCTGCCGGCGGGCGGAACGCTGACAATTGACCACCCGTGGACCAGTAAGATGATTTACTTCCGGGCCCGGGTGGGCAGTAAGTCCGTGCTGGCGGCGCGGTCTGGCGCGGATGACTTCGAGGTGGATCCCGGGGACGTGGCGATCAGCTGGAACGCGTCCCGGGCAGTGAGCGTGACCGTGAGCGCGAGGGGGAGATACCTTTGATCTATATTCTCAAGAGACCGACCACCGCGGCGGGGGCGACCATTGCGTCGCTGCGGGAAGGATCCTTCAGTGAGATGCGGTCGGCGCTCAATTTAAGCGAGCGGCAGAGCACCCTGACCCTGACGGTCGACGATACCGCGCCGGAGATCGCTGTGGGTGCGTGGCTGGAGGATGGAACGGCTCCCGGCAAGGGCATTGTGTGGCGGGTCAAGAGCGTGGACACCGATTACGCCACCGGGATCCGGACGATCCAGTGTGAGCACCTGATCCGGATTTTAAAGGATTCGGTCATGTTCGGCGAGGTGACGCCCGCTGACATCGCCGGAAAGAAAAGCGCAAAGGAATGCACCGCGAAGGCCACGGCGCAGCATATTTTAAAAAGCTCCCCCGCCTGGACGCTGGGGAGCTTTGAATTTTCGCATTCCGCACCCTACAGCTTCAACGGGGAGGACTTGCTCAGCGCCCTGGAGACCGTGAGCGGGTCGCTGCTGGACGCCTGGTGGACGTATGACTTTGGCAGCTATCCGTTCAAGCTCAATGTGACCAAGAAGAGCGACGATGTGATCAGCGAGATGCGGATGAGCCGGAACATCAGGACGCTGAAAAAGACGATCGATATGTCCCGGATGTACACGCGCTTTTATCCGATCGGCAAAAACAACTTGAAGCTGAGCGGCGGCGGGTATGTCGAGAAGAATGTCAAGTTGTACGGAGTCGTAAGCAAGGTCGAGACGGACAGCGAGAAGGACACGGCCGACAAGTTGCGGGCCTGGGCGAATGAAAGGCTGGCCCTGCACGCGGAGCCGAGCGTGACCGTCACCATCAGCGGGATGGAGCTGGCCGACGCCACCGGGGAGCCGCTGGATCGGCTGACGCTGGGCAGGATCTGCCGGGTGCCGCTGCCGGAGTACGGGACGATCATCACGGAGCGGATCACCCGGCTGAGCTACGGAGACAAGATCGCCGACCCGGAGGCGGTGACGGTGACCCTGGCCAACGCGCAGGAGGACGTGGCCAGCATTATCAGCCAGATGCAGAAGAGCGCCAGCCGGGGAGGGCGTGCCGGGGCGAAGAAGGAAGAGGAAGACCACGCATGGATCGACGATACGACGGACCACGTGCGGCTGGTCGCCGAGGCCGTCGCCGGGCCGGGGGCTGCCAAGGACTGGAGCCGGGTGTCCACCCTGGGCGTGGACAAGGACGGCATCAGCGGCCGGGTGAAGAAGACCGAGGGCGACATGGTGACCGCCCAAGCCGATATCAAGGCCAATGAGAAGGCGATCTCCCTGGAAGTGAAGAAGCGAACAGCAAAAGATGAATGGCTGGACGGCAAGATCGAAACGACCGCCGGCAAGGTGTCCATGGTCGTCACGGAACGGAATGGGAAAAACATCATCAAGGCCGCGGAGATCGTGGTGGCGATTAACGACGACAAATCCACAGAGAGTCGGATAAAAGCCGATAAGGTGTATATCGGCGATCAGAAGAGCACCACCGTCATCAACGGAAAGCTGAACGCCAGCGACGTGACGGCGGAGTACCTGAACGCGAAGATTGCGACCATCCCCACGCTGACCGGGATCGCAGCGCGGTTTTCCGGAAACGTCAGAGGCGCCGGCGGAATGTTCGGCCAGGTGTACGTCGGCAGCGGGAGCGACTGGACCAACATTAGCGACGGGATCGCGAAGGTCAAGATCAGCGGACCGACCGGAAACGAATACACGCTGCAGTATAAAAAATTCAGCGACAGCGAATGGCAGGATGCGGGAAATTTTAGCCGGGCCGTCGCCTCGTGGACGATGGGGTGGAGCGGCGGCACATTTACGGCAAAGGCAAAGCCCCAGAACCAGAGCTGCAGCACTCAAATCGTTCAGGGCGCGACCAGCTGGGACGGAGACAACGCAACGGTCCCGATTGAGGCCATCGACAGCGACAATCCGGGATATCAATACGCTACGGGACGGTCTATCCTGGTTAACGCGAGCGCGCGCTACAGGGCCGGGCTGAAGGACTACCACGACAGCGAGTTCTGGAAGAGTCCGCTGAGTAACAGCGGGGTTTGTCAGAGGCCGAACGCAACCAACGACGACTACGAGACATGGTTCACGATGAGCCGGATGGGCATCACGCGGGCGGTGGCCTATAAGAGCCCGGCCGGGGTCGTCAGCTACTACGGGAAGCTGTACTACTACGACGCTGCGGCCGGCGTATACCGCACAGCGAGCGACAGCGACCACTATTGGTACTACAGCAGCGTGAACCGGAGCGGGAGCGTCACGGTTTACTACTGATCAGCATCTGGCAGCAAAAGCGAGGAGGACAGGAGCATGGAAAGCACGCACAGGACGGAAGGCGCGAAGGCGCAGAGCCGGGAGGACAAGCTGATCAAGCGGCTGAGCGCGGTTCACGAGGCGCTCCAGGGGCTTCAGATGGCCATGACCCGGACAGCGGTGATGCAGATGGCCGAGACCTATCTGGCCATTGAAGACGCGGTGCAGTACATCGCCGAGCGGCGGGACGGAGCGCCGGACGCGGAGACGGAAGAGGATCCGGACGCCGAGGAGCAGTAAGGAGGCCAAAAATGGAGGAAAAGCTGATTTTTGCGGACGGGATGGAGCTGACACCCGCGCATCTGATGCAGGTGCGGGCGGATGAGCTGATCCTGTACATCCAGACGCCGGGGCTCACCTTCCGGGAGACTTACGAGCTGCTGGAGGACGGAACGCGGGCGCAGCGGATCCAGGCGCAGGAGATCGACGGGACCGTGGAGATCTATGAGGGCTTTGCGGAGCTGGTCGGGCTGAGGAAAGAGGATGATGGTCAGATCACGGCCATCCTGAAGAAGGCGGTGGAAGCAAATGCCGAAGGTTGACGGATTTGTTTTTGATACGGAGACCGGAAATCTGACGCTTTACGCGGGGGATACCGGGAGCTACGCTGTTCGTGTGACCAGGACGGGCGGCGAGGAGTGGCCGGAGACGGCGCGGCTGCTGTATACGGTCAAAAACTCGGCCGGGGACATCGTGATGCAGCGGCTTTATCGGCTGGACGATCAGTGGGAGCTGGGGGACGGTGTGATCCTGGTCGAGTTCCACAATGATGACACGGACACCTGGGGCGCGGGGATGTACTCCACGGAGATCCGTGTAGACCTGGCGCCGGTCTGGGAGGGCACGCCCTCGGAGGCGCGGTGCGTCAATCAGCTGGGGCCGGGGGCCGCGGCTGTGATGGTGGAGGGCATCCCGGTGCGGACGCTTCACAAGGGGACGCTGACGATCAATAGCGTGGATGGGAGGATCTAAGCATGAGCGAGCTGAATGAGCAGTTTAGCCTGGAGTTTGCGGACGTGAATGTGGTCACGGTGCCGATCGATGAGACCCTGACCCGCAGCGGGGAGGCGGCGGACGCGGCCGCGGTGGGCGCTGCGCTGGACCTGAAGGCCGACAAGACCCAGATCACGAGTATCGACGTCAACGGACAGGGCGCCGACCGGCAGGGGCATATCATCCTGGCGGCCGGTGATATACCAATGACCGAGGGCGGCAGCCAGAGCGTGGCTCAGGCCGTCGAGGCGGCTGCCGGGCGGACGGGCGCGGATATCCCGCTGAGCGCGGAGACCGGCGCGCCTTCCATTGCCGACGCGGTGTCGAGCATTGACGGGATGACTGCGGCGACGATCCCGATGGCCGAGGGGTCCGAGGTCACGATCGGCCAGAAGGTCGCCGCCATGGATCAGGCGACGGCGGCCAACACCGTCGCGATCTCGGAGTTGAGCGGGCGGGCCGCGGATCAGATCCCGGTGGAGACCGGCGGGACGCAGACCGTCAAGGAAGCCCTGGAGGCCACCGTGAAGCGCGTCAACGGGGCGACACCGGACGAAGCCGGCAGCGTGATCGTGCAGAGCGTACCTTTTGCGGAAAATCTGGAGAGCTCCGCCAGCCAGACCAGCACCGGAACCTATGTGGCCCGGGCGAGTGGAGGAGAGGCGTCGATCGACAGCGGCAGCGCCTGGCTGATGGGGCTCCGGGGGCATATCGTCCATGGTGGGTACGTGCCGGAGAGCCTGACGATGACCATCACGGAGGCGGGCGAACTGTCCCACCTCTCCGCGGAGATCGACCGGGACACCTTCGTGGAGATGGCGGACGAGTCCGGGACGTACACGTATGTGTATTCCGGGAGCGGGTGGCTGCTCAATGGCAGCACGGCGCTGCTGGAGGATTACGGCATCACGATCACCGGGGAGCCGGTCGCCGGGGACACCATCAGCGTGGCATATGTGATGGAAAACCGCGGTCTGATCGTGGCGGCGACGCCGACGGCCTTCCGGTCGACCGGGTGGAATTTGTACGACAATGCGGCCGGGTATGCGCGGGTTGTGCGGTACTCGACGGAGTACGGCTTCGCGATCAGTGGAACCTACACGGCGCTGCGCTACTCCGCGACGGAGACCGGCACGCGGAGCGATATCCAGGTCGTCAGCGGACATTTCACCGTTCCTGGAGATGGTTATGTCTGGGTCGAGGGCGGTAATAGCACCGACACGGCGATCTGGATGACACACAGCGACTGGACGGACGCCTATCCGGGGAGCTTCGCGGCGTACACGGCGACGGAAATCGACCTGAGCGCGGTGATGGAGGAGCTCTTCCCGGACGGACTTCTCCAGGTTGGCGGGTCGGTCGATGAAATCAATTTGAACGTCGGCCAGGCCATCAGCCGGGTCGAGGTGCTGGAGTATACCGCGGAGAATCTCGCCCTGGCGAAGGCCAGCGGGCGGGAGTACGAGTACGACGAGACGCGGATCCTGCTGGCCCGGGCCGAGGCGGTGATCAGCGCCATCAGCGGGCTGGACGGAGGATACACGGCCAACGATCACGGGATGGAGGGCTTCGTCGGGACGACCGTGGGCGTGACAGCGGATACGCTGTATGGCGCCAATTTGAAAAATAAGTTGGAGCGGGACGTCGTAACCATCAGCCAGCAGACGCTGAGCAGCGCCCAGCAGAGCCAGGTGCGGACGAATCTCGGAGCCGCGAGCCAGGCGGATCTTACTGCGTTAAACAGCAGTTTGACGAAAATCACGGCCCGCGTGCCGATCACGACCGTGAGTACCACCGGCGCCTGTGTAATGGGCAACTTCGTCACGAATTACGGCTGTAGCGGCTTTATTCCGATGGCCGGCGCGGATCAGTACACGATCACAATCACACAGGTCGGCGTTTTTGGGCAGCCCGGGGATAAAAAATCTGTTTTCTCCGTAACGGCGCGGTATAAGTATGGCTTTATCGTTAATTCGTCTACGGATTTCCATGGGTCTTTTGCGACCGTGATGTATACCGCGACTGCGAATTAAAGCACAGGCCAACAACCAGCAAACCCAACCTGATCCGTTGTTTTGCTGGAGCTGTACCCAATGTTTACATTGCCATTGGTCTCAATCAGTGCCATTACGGGGCGCTGAATCGCATCAATGGAAATATAGCCATATACATAGCAACTTGCGGCAGGACGAAAGCCTACAGGGATCGTGAAAAATGTTCCGTTTGCCGTGGCGTTGATCCCGTAATGGCGACACGCCGCGAATACGACATTTCCCACCTTCCGAAGACGCACCTGATCAACCGTGCCGCCGGGGTTAACAGCTGAAATTGTACCGAATGTAACCCCCGTCAAACTGCTGTTTAACGAAGTAAATAAAGTTTATCAAGAGGAGGTGATCCGATGACCATCCAGGAGCTCCAGCAGAAGCTGGACGCGATCCCGCCGACCGGGATCATCAATCGGGCCAGAAGGGCCGCTATCATCGCGTTGATTAATCAAATGCTGACCGGGACACAGAAAGAAGGCTGAGATCATGAAGTACAGAGCGGATGACTAAAACTTTGCGGCCTGGCTGGAGGTGGCCGAGGAGATGGAATCGTGAAAAAGATTAGCGTGGCGGCCTATCTGGAGAAGATCGAGGAGATATACCGGGAAAATCCGGAGTATAGGACTGGCGGGGATGGAAGCGGCGGGAAGTGCGACTGCATCGGCATGGGCCGGGGCGCGCTGGAGCGGGCTGGCGCCACCGACGTGCACAACATGCGCGGCACTAATAACGCCGCCCGGAATGGCGCCTTGCTGAACCTGCGGCAGATCCGGAGCGCCGGAGAGCTGCGGCTGGGCGACGTGGTGCTGAAGGCCCGGGATAAGGACGACAACAGCATGCCGCTGCCGGATCAGTACAGGCGCGGGCATAGTCAATACGACCCAAAGATTGGGGAAATCAACTTCACCCACTTCGGCACTGTGACCGGGGTGAGTCCGCTGGAGATCACCCATATGACCAGTCCACACCCGAAGAAAGACACCGGCCTGAAGGGCTGGAGCTGGGTGGCGGAGCTGCCCTGGGTGGACTACAGCGGAGAGGCGGAGCCGGTGGACCCGGATCCGGGATGGGAGGATGAAAACATGGAGACGGCGGTGGTATGGGCTGCGAGCGGCGGCACCGTGAAGCTGCGGGCCAGCAAAAAAAGCGGGGCTGCAGGATATGGCCTGTATGACGACATTCCGGTGGGCACAAACGTCGAGGTGCTGGAGCATGGGAGCGATTGGTGCAAGGTCAACTGTGGCCGGCGCAAGGGCTGGTACATGAAGACGGAGTTCTTGCTGTTCGACGGCGCGCACGTGGAGCCAGGCGAAGATCCGGAGGAACCGGAAAAGGATCCGGAGACCGTGGAGATCACCCTGACCCTGACCCGGAAGGAAGCGGAGCTGCTTCTGAAGATCGCCGATAACCTGGGCTTGCAGCTGACGCAGATCATCGGAGGGCTTGGCTGATGATGACGGTACAGATCGGCATAGACGAGGCGCTGCAGATCCATCAGCAGGGGGACGAGAAACAGTGGAACGAGTTCATAGACAAGTTTAAGCCGAAGAAAACCACGGACGACTGCTACACGCCGGAGAATGTATACGGCGCGATCGCCGACTGGGTGGCCAGAGAGTACGGCCTGGACAGGGCCAGCTTCGTGCGGCCGTTCTATCCTGGGGAAAGCTACCAGGATAGAGAATACCAGGACGGCTGCGTCGTGGTGGATAATCCGCCCTTTTCTATCCTGGCCGAGATCATCAAGTGGTACGACCGGAAAGGCATAAGGTTCTTCCTGTTCGGCCCTGGACTGACCATCTTCAGTGCGCGCCAGGTGGATGTAACGTACATCTGCGTCGGCGCGGACATCACCTACGAGAACGGTGCCCAGGTCTGCACCAGCTTCGTGACTAACCTGGATACCTGCAGAGCGCGGACAGCTCCGGACCTGTACAGGCTGATCGAAGTGGAGAACGAGAAGAACAGCCAGACAGTGAAGGTGCCGAAGTACGTCTTCCCGGATTGCGTCATCACCGCGGCGATCCTGCAGCGGTGGAGCAAATACGGGATACCCTACCGGCTGGAAAAGCAGGACTGCATCCGGATCAGCGCCCTGGACAGTATGAAGGACGCCGGAAAGTCGATCTATGGCGGCGGGTATTTGCTATCCGAAAAAGCAGCCAGGGAACGGGCGGAAGCCGAACGGGCTGCCGTCGCTGCCGCAGCTGCTGGGGGGGGGGTATGACGCAGTGTGGACTGTCAGCGAGCACGAGCGGAGAATCGCGGATCGCCTGGGAGATCAGCGAACGCGAGCATATCATCATGAAGCGCCTGGAGCAGGAAGGGGGTGAGCGTCATGAGCTTATATCAATGGATTAGCATCCTCGGCATTCCGACCATCATCGGGATTCTGATCGGGATCTTCATCAAAAAACCAATAGAGCGGCGCCTGGCAGAGTCAGAAGCCAAGGCCGAGGAGCTGCGGAAGCAGAACGAGGCGGTGAAGAAGGGCATCCAGGCGCTGCTGCGGGATAGGCTGCTCCAGGTCTATATGATGTATGAAAGCAGAGGCTGGGCAAGCTATGAAGAGAAATCAAACGTAGAAAACCTTCACACGCAATACGCTGCTCTGGGACAAAACGGGATCATGGACACACGGCACGAGCATTTCATACAGCTTCCAGATCATGAGTAAGGAGGAAAAGACTATGAAGTGGGATTGGAAAGAGTGGGCGATCGCGGCGCTGGTACGCGCTATTAAGACCTTTTTTCAGACCTTCGCGGGCTTTATCGCGGTGGGCGCTGCTATGTCAGACATCGAATGGCTCAAGGCCCTCAGCGTCTCCGGCGTGGCCTTCATTCTGTCCATCGTGACATCTCTGGCCGGTCTGCCGGAGGTCAAAAATGAGAAGACGGAACCGCCCAGTGATAATGAATAATAATGAATGATAATGAATAAATGCAGGGGAATCATATTTCCCCTGCGATTTTTTTATGTTCCCCATTTTTCGATATTCTAAGGTTCGGTTTGCCTTCCACCGTTGTCGGTAGTGTGTCGGTAGTAGCGCCAAAAAAAGCCAAAAAAAGCGGTATTTTTGCCCTGGCTAAAAAGGGCATGAAAAAGCCCCTGAAGCATTACGCTTCAAGGGCTCCCGACTGTCTGGGTGAGAAGATTCGAACTTCCGGCCTCTTGAACCCCATTCGTTTCCGCAACCCGCGAAGCCTTATTTTTCAAGGGTTTTGGGGTTCGCCATGTCGGTAGTGCGTCGGTAGTAGGTCAGTGGAATCCGGTTTTGTACGATAAAATTTCTCCAAAATTTCGAGAATTTCAGACGATCGATTCCATCGTTTTCCGGAGCTCATCCAGATCCGTCGTTTGGTATTTTTTCTGTGTAAAATTATAATCTGTGTGGCCGATCAGGGCCGCCTTCGTCTTATCCGTGCCGGCGGCGTTCTTCAGCTTGTCGCTGAAGGTGTGCCGGGCCGAGTAGGGGACTTTAGTGGACGGAATGCCCAGGCGATCCGCCAGAGGGCGGAAGGCGAAGTCATTAAAGTAGGCGGAGGTCATCTGTTTGTAGCCCTTAAACTCCCCCTTCCGGGTTTCCTGGATCATCGGGAAGAGGTATTCCGTGCCTTCGGTGCGCAACTGCGCCCTGATGATGGCTTCGATCTTTTTGTGGATCGGGACGATTCTGTCCCGCCCGGCGTCGGTCTTCTTCCCTTCGATAATGTACATGATGCCGTTCTGCTCGTGCACCTGGTCCTTTTTGATCTCCAGCATTTCGCCAGGACGATAGCCCAGATAGCAGAGAGCATACACATAAGCGGCATATTTGTCCTTTCCGATCTGCTGGCGGATCAGCTCCACCTCAAGATCGGTGAGGGGCTCGCGCTGGACGGAGGCGCCGCGGCCGATGAAAAGGTGCTCCGTGACGTCCTTCTGGACGATATCCCGGTCATAAGCATACGCCCAGAGAAGCCGGGCGGCCACCTTCATGTTCTGATGCGTCCGATGGCCGAGGGTACAGGCATCCATGCATTCCTGGAGCTGACCGGCGGTGATGCTGACGATCCTTTTGTTATGCAGGGGCCGGAAGTGAGCGAAGGCCGCCCGATAGCAGCCGAGGGTGGTGGAGGTGACGCGGGGAGCATACCAGGGCTCCCAGGCATCATAGACCTGCTTCAGGGTCAGGGTGGAGAGTACCGGCTCATTCTTCAGGGTTGGGATGTAGGCCAGAGCAGCGGCCTTCGTCGGGAAGCCGCTCTTCGTCTTTTTGATGGGGACGCGCTGCTTTGAGTTGCTGGGATCCAGCAGATCCTCCGGGAGCGATCGATACCCCACGATGATCTGGGCCGTCCAGGTCGATCCGCGCTTAAACGCGCACCCGCTGCCATTGTGGCTATGCTTCGGGCGGCGCTCCGGCGTGGATAGTCGCTTCCCACAATTGGGGCAGAAGACCGCGCCATCCGGTGCGGCTTTTTTGCATTTCCTACAGTTCACCGTGATCACCTCAGTCGATGCCATAGTCCTTGTATGGATTGAACGGAACGATCCTTCTCACGGACATATACATATTTGTACCTTCAGCATAAACCTTCAACAAATCCTTTTCCTGATCATACTTCATTGTTCCTTCACCTATGCCAATGATTCGATAACTGTACTGGTTGTCCTTAAAGAACCATTTGCCTGCAGTTGTAAACTCCGGAGTGCCTTTCCCGTCCTTCACGGCACTGTCCAGGAGCGAAACGGTTCCGTCACTGTTGAAATAATACACGGAAAGGTATGTGTCATAATCTCCGATGCCATCCATGAGTTCAGGATAAATGTACTTGTCTCCCAGAACATACCACAGGCCGACGATCGGATCCGGATCCTCCGCCGGCGCGGCGGCCGGAATGAGCAGGAGAACAGCCAGGATCAGAGACAGGATCTTTTTCATTTGCTAAGCACCTCCGTATTCGTTATAGGTCGTTTCGTACATATCACCGCGGGCAATGTGCAGCTGCTCATGGTCCCATGTGCGCTTGTTTTGCTCGTGGGTAAGCCTGGAGTTTACCACAATCACCGGGTCTCCGTTTTCATCCTGATAAACAAATCCGCGGACGCTGGTGGGCAGATCCAGCAGCAACGCCTGATTCTTTTCCATCGGCATCACCTCCACGCGGAAAGTGTAGCAGAGGGAATGATGATTTTTTTCATCATTCCCCGTCACGCTCCTTCAGGATGCTGGCGGAGACGGCGAGCATGGTGTCGACATCCGCGCTGGACATCTTCCGGGTGCGGTCGAAGAGGAGACCGAGGCGGGGATCCTGATGGAGCGCTTCCAGGCGCTGCTCGTTAATGTAGTCCTGGCGGCCGGCCTCGGTGGTCAGCATGGAATACCGGACGCCCAGCAGCTCCGCCAGACGCTGCATGGAATCAATACGAGGATACTTCTTGCCGGTGCACCAATCGGACGCGGTCGCGGAGGAGACGCCCAGGGCCCGGCAGATATCCCGCTGGGTGATTCCGCGGGCTTCCATAAAATACTTAAGATTGCGAACAAAAATCTCGCGTGCAGTATCGGACATTTTCAGTCCCCCTTTCGGGAATAGTATATTGGAGAAAGGCGAAAAAAACAAGCATTTTCCGAAAAAAATTTCGCTTTGGGCTTGACACTCGCTTTAAGCGAGAGTATACTGTTCCCAGATCCAGCGAACAGAGAGGAGGTTTTTAGATGGATGGATCGATGTATCCGCCGAAGATTTCTCTTGCGGCGGCCAGGGTGAACGCGGGGCTGCTTCAGGAAACCGCGGCGGCTCAGCTGGGTATCACGCCCGAGACACTGCGCAGCTGGGAGAGCGGGAAAACCGTCCCGGGGTATGACAAGGTGATGCAGATCTGCGCTCTGTATCAGTATCCGGCCGACTATATTTTTTTCGGCAAACGCTCGCTTTAAGCGAGAACACCAGAAAGGGGGATGTGCATGGATTACACGGATTGGAAGGTCATGGATGAAAAGCAGCTGGAGAAGCTGCTGAATGATGCGGTTCTGAACGTGCTGGAGCAGCTCCGGGATCCGGACAGTCCGGAGGCGCAGCGGGGGCACGTAAAAGCCTATATCGGCGGGATTTTCGATCTGCGCGATGCGATCAGCTTCGCGATCTGGGCGCTCTTCAATGCGGAGAATGAAAAGGCGGAAAAGGCGGCCAAGGCGGAGGACGGCGCTCCGGAGGTGGAATGATGGCAAGGATCACACTGGCCGACATCGCCCGGATGGAAGATGACTTCATTCCCGGCACGATGGCGGCGGAGGCGCTGGGCATCCAGCGCGGGCGGCTGATCCAGTACGCGAGAGAGCGGCCGGAGCTGATCCACTTCCCTTATCAGCTGAGCGGCAACCGGATGCGTGTGGCCCGGGTTCCGTTCCTTCGGTACTGGGGTTTTCCGGAAGAAGAGATCACAAAAAAAGAACTCCGCCGGGTGGATGAGACCCGGCAGAGCCCAGAAAGGGGTGCGTGTGTGTGAACACAGCAACATTTTACCATGAACAGCAGAATCTCGCCATAAGGAAGGCGAAAAAAGAGCGGGTTAAGACCGGCCTTGCCGTGGCGCTGCTGATCGCGTCCATCGCCGCGTGGGCGGTTACGCTGTGGGTCGAGAAGGCCAACGAGAAACCGATCTGGACGGAAGAGTATCCAATGGCGAACGCCGGCATTACCTGGGGCGGCGCCGGTTTTGATGGGATGTGGTCGGACGATGATGGGGCCCGTTGAGACGCGGGATACGCTGTGCATCCGCTGCGGGAACGCGTGCAATCGCGGGTGCTGCTGGAGCGACACGCTGGAGCCGGTGCGCGGCTGGGTGGCGGAGGAGAATGGCCAGGGCTTCCGGGTGGTGATCTGCCCGGAGTTCGTGAAGGACACCCGACCGGATCCGCAGGAGTTCGACAACTCCGCTGTGATCTCCCTGCTTCAGGCGGCGCTCCGGCTGGCCCGGAAGGACTATATCGGCGGGCACGGCTATTATGATGCCAGCGCAAACCGGAAGGGCATGGGCCGGATGGACTGGGCGAAGATCCACAAAGCGAACCGGGATCTGATCGAGAAGTGGATCTTCGGATTTAATCGCCAGATTTCCATCCTGCCGCTGAGCGACCCGGAAGCGGTGGTCGAGTATCTGAGGCGCGAGGCCGCGAAGCACGACGCCAGGATCGCGAGGATGGAGAAGGAAGGAAGAGATCCGGACGAGGATCCCGATGAGGAGGATGAGGCCGATGAGGGATCAGACTGAGCTCGCTGAGCGCTGCCTGGAGGTGGAAAACGCCGGGGACAGCGTGATCGAGTATCTGAAGGCCCGTGGTTTTATTTCGCCGCGGGCCACGTGGGAAAGGCTTCAGCTGAACGAGCTGGGGCGGAGAAAAGAACAACTAACGAAAGGGGACGGAAAAATGAGTTACGGAGGAAAGCTGACGCCGGAGATGAAGGCGATGGCAGTCGAGAAGGCCCTGGCCGGGGAGAATCCTTTTGATTACCTGCGTAGCTGCGGGGTGAATCAGCCCTCGGCGAGCTGGAAGTTCATCATGAAAAAGCTGGAGCGCGAGGATCCTGCTAAGTATGAGATCGTGAAGGAAAAGGTGCAGGTCTATAACCGGAACCACATCGTCCAGGAAGCTCCGGCGGTCGTGCCGGCGGCCCAGATTGCCAGGGCGCCGATCACCGAGCCGTTGAAGTTCGACGGGTTCACCGTGCGCGCCATCAGCGGCGAGTACGGCCGGTTTACCCGGAGCGACGGCAGCGGTGGAACCTATATTGATTGGGACCCGGATCCGGTGAAGTTTGACGAGACCATTTCCATGACGATCGAAGAGTGGCGGGATTTCTGGAAGCAGTTCCGGTCGGCCATTAACATTCTGGGGGTGGATCTGGATGCAGCAGATTAAGCCTCTGCTTCGCACGGTGGCCCCGATCTGGGAGACGGACGCGAGCGATTATCCGGACATCGTAAAGGTACCGATGGAAAACGGGCACATTGTCACCTACAGGCGCGAGATCGAGCAGCCGATTCCGCAGTGTATGCCTCAGAGCGCCCAGGAGATCATTCAGATCCTGAAGCGGAACTCCTTCGGAGGGAGAAAAAAGAAGGGGGTTAAGAGATGAGCAAGAAGCCGTGGACAATTATGGCGACGGCCGTCAAGGCATCCACCGGTGAGAAAACAATCTGGTATGAGTCGCCGGATTCCAAGGTCGTGATCGAGAGCCGGAAGAGGGCGATCCCTCACGCAAACCGGTCCGGGGTCTGGTATCGGACGACTTATTTTGTGGTTTCCCCGGACGGAACGGAAAAGGAGTATATGACCCTCGGCAGAGCTAAGGAAGCCGCCGAAGAGATGGGAGGAGAAAAGCATGACGCTGTATGACATTGATGCCGCGATCCTGGCTTGTGTAGACCCGGATACCGGCGAGATCATCGACCAGGACGCTCTGACCGATCTCCAGATGGAGCGTGAGAAGAAGATCGAGGGCGTTGCCTGTTGGGTGAAGGATCTGAGGGCGGAGGCAGAGGCCATCGCCGCAGAGATCCGGAACCTGAGCGCCCGGAAGAAGGCCGCGGAGAACAAAATGGAGAGCCTGAAGGGGTGGCTTGCGTTCGCGCTGGAGGGCGAAGTCTTCAAGACCGGCAAGGTGCGCGTCAGCTACACCCACAGCACCCGGCTGAATATTACGGATGCCGATGCCGCGGTGGAATGGATCCAGAAGTACTCTGATGATCCGGAGGAACTCCTGAAGTACACGCTGCCGGAGATCCGGAAGGACGCCGTGAAGGCGGAGATTAAGAACGGAGCTGAGATCCCTGGGGTCGAGATCGAGGCGACGGAGAGCGTGGTGATTAAGTAATGGGCCGGTTTATTCTGATCTATGGCAAGAGTGGCAGCGGGAAGAGCCGGAGCCTGAAGAACTTCGGCGAGGATGAGATCTTCCTGGCCAACGTGATCGGCAAGGAGCTGCCGTTCCGAAACCGGTTTAAGTATGTCAGCGTGACGGACAGTATCGATACCATCATCGCCGGGCTCCAGCGGATGCCCTGCAAGACGGCCGTGATCGATGATGCCGGGTATCTGATGACCAGCCAGTTCATGGCCGGACATAGTCAGCCGAAGAAGGGCTCCAGCAGCTTCGACCTGTATAACGACATCGCGGACAGCTTCTGGAGGCTGATCAAGGCCATCAAAGAGCTGCCGGAGGACGTGAACGTTTATGTCGTGCTGCACGAGGAAACCAACGACTACGGGGATACGCGGCTGCGGACGATCGGGAAGCTGCTTAATGACAAGGTTTGCATCGAGGGCATGAGCGCTATTGTGCTGCGCTGCGTAACGATGGGATCGGAACACTTTTTCCGCACCCAGACCGACGGCAGCGACATCACGAAGAGCCCGGAGGAAATGTTCGACGGGGAGCGGATCGACAACGACCTGAAGGCCGTGGACACGCGGATCCGCGAGTTCTATTCTGAAAAATAATTGCTGAGGAGGATCTAAGTATGGCTATCAAACACTTCGGAGACTATGACAAGGTTCAGGGATACCAGGACAGACCGCAGCTGCCCGTTGGAGGCTACGTGATGAAGATCATGGGCGCGGAAGTGAAGGAAAACCGCATCGGCCAGTATGTCCAGGTGAGCATGGACATCGCGGAGGGCCAGTATAAGGATTTCTTCGCCGATGATTACCGCTCCCAGGATGGCAGCCAGCGCGAACGGGCCTGGCATTGCAATTATCTTCTGAACGTCCCGCTGGATGACGGAAGCGAAAAGGACGGATGGACGAAGCGCCGCTTTAAGACCTTCACGGAAGCCCTGGAAGCCTCAAACGATGGGTATCACTTCGACTGGGATGAGAAGAAATTCAAGGGAATGATGATCGGCGGGCTTTTCAATATCAGGGAATGGGAAGCGAACGGGCACCGCGGCCGGAGCACCAACCTGGCTCAGGTGTGCAGCGTGGACAAGATCCGGACGGGTAAGTATAAGCTGCCGAAGGATCAGCTGCTTCCCGGATCCTCCGCGGAGCCTTCTACCAGCAGCGCCTCCGGGAATTACAGCGTAGTTCATGACGATGACCTTCCGTTCTGATGCGCCCGAGAGACATCCAGGCCGTTCTTAGCTCCATGACTGTGCTGGTAGACAGCCGGGAGCAGAACACCGACCGGGCCCGGTGGAGGTACGCCTCCATCGGGCTTCCGGTAGAAAGATGCACCTTGGATTATGGGGATTATAGCTATAACGCGACCTTGCCGGACGGGCGGAGGATCTGCGACACCTCCATCAGGATCCGGCCGGCGGTCGCCGTTGAGCGAAAAATGAACCTGGATGAGCTGGCCATGTGCTTCGGAACCGGCCGCGAAAGGTTCGAGAAAGAGTTCGACAGGGCCGCCGGCGCCGGCGCTCAGATGTGGCTGATGGTAGAGGGCGGAAGCTGGGAATCGATTTATGATCACAGGTACAGATCCAGAATGACTCCCAAAAGCCTGGCTGGGTCAATAATGGCCTTCTGCTGCCGATACGACCTCCGCCTGATCTTCTGCACGGAGCGCACGACCGGGAAGATCATCCGCGGGATCCTGGAGAGACACCTGGAGGACAGGCTGAAGGGGGGCGAA
>Ga0310691_10002054_pt1 | contig 28243 bp, 22 predicted proteins | sample 176DNAGHGlowgp2_FD_203887 | JGI IMG/M metagenome (GOLD analysis project Ga0310691, IMG submission 203887) | Sheep rumen microbial communities from Palmerston North, Manawatu-Wanganui, New Zealand - 1766 DNA GHGlow gp2 (v2) (version 2) | ecosystem: Host-associated > Mammals > Digestive system >... | reverse complement strand
CTGGATGCTTTTGTCAAAGAGGCACAACGCATGAGTGTGACCAACTATCCCGTGCATATCAAGATTGACTCTGGCATGCATCGTCTTGGTTTCCAATATCCGGAGATGGAAGAACTGATCAACCGTTTCCGTCATCAGAATGCCATTACGATACGTTCCGTGTTCAGTCATTTCGCCACTGCAGATGATCCTGCACAGGAAGATTTCGTGCACGAACAGAAACGTCGTTTCGACCAATGTGCTGACATGCTGAGAGCTGCGTTCCCCAACAAGATTCTGCGTCATATCTGTAATTCGGCAGGCATTGAGGTTTATCCACAATATCAGATGGAGATGTGCCGACTTGGCATCGGGCTCTATGGCTTCGAGGCTGCTCCAGTCAACATGGATCTGCAGCCCGTGGCTACACTTCGAACTACAATTCTGCAAATCAAGGACATCCCAGCCACCGAGACCATCGGCTATATGCGCAATGGCAAACTGAAACGTGATTCGCGTATTGCTATGGTTCCCATTGGTTATGCCGACGGCTATGATCGCCGACTTGGCAATGGCAATAGCGAGATGCTTGTCTATGGTCTATCTGGTAACAATGAAGGCAAACTCTGTCCAACAATTGGTAATGTCTGCATGGATGTCACCTTCCTCGATGTGACCGATTGCCCACAGGCACAAGAGGGCTCACAGGTTGAAGTCTTCGGCAAGAACCTGCCCTTGCAACGAATCAGCGACAAGTTGGGTACAATCACCTATGAGGTGCTTTCTACCGTTTCGTCGCGTGTGAAACGTGTTTACTACAAGGAATAATTAACTCGTTTAGCTAATTCGGAAACCTCGTGGTTCGCAAACTATTAACAATATTAACCTGCATCCTTCTATGTCACGCTATGTCTGCCCAAGACACAGCCGATACGACGTTGATGCGCTATCTGCGAAACGAGGGACTGATATCCTATCCAGCACGCGACATTCGCATCTATACCAATGCGCATGACAAACTCGTGGACCTTTTCCAAGACATCGACAATGCCAAACGCAAGGTGTGGATTGAATACCTAATCATAGCTAACGACAGTATCGGGAAACTAACTATGCAGCACCTCGAACAGGCTGCCAAACGTGGTTGCGAGGTTCGAATGATGACCGACGACTATAAGGATTGGGAACGTGGTTATGGCATGCGTACCAAAGAGGGTATGGATAGCATTCGCAACCTCGGTATCGATTTCGTGACCTTCGACCGGTTCCGTTTCCCGTGGTACAACCACATCTGCCGCGACCATCGAAAGATTGTAAATATCGACGACAGTATCGGCTACATAGGCGGCTTCAACATTGCCGACTATTATGTCAATGGCAATCCTTCTTATGGCGGTTGGCGCGATACCCATATCCGAATCACGGGTGCTGCTGTCGAAGGTATGGCTAAGTTTTTCCACCAGCAATACCAATATCGTGGAACGGGAGGCAAAGGCAAGTACACTTTCGCCCGATACCTCTTCGACGAAGATTATCGGAACATTAATGAGCAGACTCCCAAGGTGGTCTATTTCGAAAGGGGTAGGGCCAACAAAAAGAAGAAGGCCGAGGCACGCAATGCCATTATAGCGGCTTTTGACGCAGCACAAGACACTATCCGTCTCGTCTCGCCTTATCTCTTGCCCACACATACAGTTCGTCAGGCAATGATTCGTGCCATCGATCGTGGCGTACACGTCGAAGTGCTCTTTTCGAAGAAGGGAGACATGGATATGCTGTCCTATGGCAACTTCCACTTTGCCAAAAGGCTTATCCGACATGGGGCACATGTCTTCCTCTACAAAGGCAGTTTCCATCACAGCAAGATCATGATGATTGACGGGACCGTTTCGATGGTAGGAAGTGTCAACCTGAATTCGCGTTCCCTTAAATGGGACTACGAGGCTGCCTGTTTTGTGTTCGACAAAAAGACGACTGCCGAACTCAATCGCATCTTCGAAGAGGACAAGCTGCAATGCGACACCTTCAGCCTCGAATACTACAAGCAGGAATTCCCTCGACAGTTTCGACACAAAGGCTGGTGGGTCGATCGCTTCCTGACGCCGTTCTTCTAACTTTCAATTACCTTTTAATAAATCCAACCCATGCTTAACGATTATCTCCTTGGTCTCGACGACCTCAAGACACTGCATCAGTACCTTCATGATGTACCTTACGACGTGATTCGCAACAAACTTTATACTTGTTACGATCTGTTCGATGACTTTGATCCCTACGACCCGATGAGTTTCCAACGCTGCTTGGATACTCGTGTCTTTATGCACGTGACGAAGACGGGCAAGCAGTCCACCAGCCGTCGAGAGAACGTAGCTCGCGGCATCCATGACACCTGTATCCTGAATGCAATGCAAGCATTCCTTCATGATTATGACCAAGTGCAAGTAGTTGGAGTCATGGGTGGTCACGCTATGCTTCGAACCGATGCGGCATATCATCAGACCGTGATGATCAGTAAGAAACTGACTGAAAATGGATTCCTGATGATCAGCGGCGGAGGCCCAGGTGCAATGGAGGCAACACACCTTGGATCATGGATGGCCGGCAGAACCGACGAGGAAGTCGAAGACGCATTGAAGATATTGGCACCTGCACCAGATTTCAAAAGTCCAGGATGGTTATCAACGGCTTTTGACGTAATCAGCAAGTATCCACAAAGCAATTACAAGAGTCTTTCCATCCCCACATGGTACTACGGACACGAACCTCCGACAATCTTTGCCACGCATATTGCCAAGTTCTTCAACAACAGTATCCGTGAAGATACCATCCTCACCGAAGCATATGGAGGACTCATCTACATGCCAGGTAGTGCCGGCACATTGCAGGAGGTCTTCCAGGAAGCCGTTCAGGATCATTACGTTTCGTTGGGGTATGCAAGTCCTATGGTCTTTGTTGGCAGGAAATACTGGACCGAGACAGTACCTGTCTGGCCCTTCATACAATATATGATGGATACAGGACAATACAAGAATCTTGTCCTTGACCTTTGCGACACCGTCGACGAGATTGTTCAGTCTATATTAGATTTCAGATTTTCAAGACCTCCTAAAAAATGAAACGATTACTCATCACAATCTTTGCTCTGCTGGCATGTTTTATAATGAAGGCGCAGGAGAACAACACCTTTATGGACAATGCCGAACCGACGAGAATTGATCTTTGGCAGACGGGACAACAACCCAATTCCCGTTTGCAGGGCGATGCACTTCCTACCGATTCCATATCGCGTCAACGCATCTGGCGCTGTGGAGTACCCCGCATCTATGCTTACCAGCCTGTGGTCGAAGAACGTTCAAAGACGGCAGTCATCCTCATTCCTGGAGGAGGCTACATCAAGCAGGCCTATGAGGTAAGTGGAGTAACGCTGGCCAAATGGCTCAACAGCATTGGAATCACAGCTTTCGTGCTGCTTCATCGTCTGCCTAATCAATCCGAGCTCATCGACCCATGGAAGGCTCCATTGCAGGATGCACAACGAGCCATCCGCTATGTGCGTGCCCATGCCGAAGAATATGGAATTGACCCGAATTGTATCGGTGTGATGGGAACCAGTGCTGGTGGACATTTCTCGGCTTGCGTCAGCACTATTACCGAAGACTGGTCGGCAATAGGTGATGAGTACGACAAGATTCCGTTCCTCCCAAACTTCGCCATTCTCGTAAGCCCTATCATCAACGAGTTGGAAAGCGAAACTGCTGGCAAACGACTAGATTTGTGCGGAGCTACGAAGGATGATCCTATATGGTCCAAACTGTTCGCTATCGACAAGAGCGTGTCTTCAGCTAATCCTCCAACGCTGATGATTCATGCTTCCGACGACCCTGCAGTGCCCGTATTAAATAGCGTCAAAATGTTCCAAGCACTCAAAAGGGCAGGTGTGGAGAAATGCTCTATGCATATCTTCCCATTCGGCAAACATTCCATTGCAATGCGTCATCAGCCAGGAAGCACAGCTCTTTGGACGGAAATCGCTGAAGAATGGATGAAGGAGATTGGTGTCTTTGAGTAGGAAATATTTCAAAAAATATAAAATGAAAAGAGCAGCCCATTTGAGCTGCTCTTATTTGTTATAGGGTTCCCCATTTGCTGGGCTTCTTTCCGAAGAAGACTTCCAACGTACCACCTGCCACGATGTCCTTGTGGTCAATCCATGTTCGGTTCACAGGTATGCCATTGAGCAGGACTCTCTGCACATATATGTTCTTGTCGGAATTCTTGTGCGTGATGATTCGGAAGGTCTTTCCATCGCCAACTTGCAGCGTTGCATCTTTCACGATAGCACTTCCTATCTGCCACTTGCCGCCGCACGGCTCCACCTGATAGAGACCAAGGGATGAGAGGATATACCAAGCCGACATCTGACCGACATCCTCGTTTCCGCAAAGTCCTGCTGGTTGGTCGGTATAAAGTTCATTCATAACCTGTCGAACTAGTCGGGCAGTCTTCCAAGGTTGTCCAACATAATTATATAAATAAATAATGTGGTGCGAAGGTTCGTTGCCGTGAGCATATTGACCGATAAGACCCGTGATGTCGGGATTGGCTTCTGCGTTCAGTTCACTTGATGCAAGGAACAGGGAATCAAGGCGGAAGATGAAATTTTCCTTGTCACCAAAACACTCTACAAGACCTGGCACATCGTGCGGCACAAGCCAAGCATATTGCCACGGATTACCCTCGGTGTAGTCGGAAGTCTGATGACACGGATTGAAGCCCTCTCGCGAACGGAACTCTCCTTTGTCGTCCAAAGCACGGAAGAACTGCAGTTGTTTGTCAAACATTTTCTTATAGCCCATGCTGCGCTGATGGAAATGGGCACTATCTTCCTTAATTCCTAATCGGCCCAAAGCCTCTGCACCTGCCCAATCCGCAAGGAAATACTCCATGCTTTTGCCAACGGGTTCCCAATCGTTGTGGTCGTAGGGCACATAGCCTAATTCCTCCATCCAATGCAATGAGCGGTTTTTCATCAGGAGACTCTCCTTGATGGCACGAGCTGCCATTGTAGTATCGATACCTGGTACATCTTTCAGAATCATATCGGCAAGAACGGGGACAGCTGGACATCCTACCATACAATAGGTCTCGTTGTTCATCAAGTGCCAAACAGGCAGTTCGCCCTGTTCCTGATAGATATGAAGCATCGTCTGTGCATAATCGGGCAACTTGTCGCGCATAATGAGTGTGGCCAAAGGATGTGCCGATCGGTAGGTATCCCAAAGCGACCAAGTGGTATAGTTCTGGAAATTACCTTCACGATACGCGTGATAATCGCTGCCCATATAGTCGCCGTTCACATCATTCCAAAACTGAGGAGCCACCATGAAATGGTACATTCCTGTGTAAAAGATACGCATCTCCCTGAGCGAAGGCATATTGACCTCTATTCTTCCCAGTTCCTTGTTCCAAGCCGCATCAGCCGATTCGCGTACTGAATCAAAGTCCCAGTGGTCCAATTCTGCGATTCGGTTATTGCGAGCATTGAAATAACTAGTAGGAGAGAGGGCAACTTTCACAAGGATAGGAGCGGAAAGGTCCGAGAGGATGCTCTCGTCCGAAGGATTCATAAATGTCGAACGGGTCGAAGCCATTTCATCAAACTTCAATACACTGAACTTACCATCCCACTGCATTTCCTTGATAGGCGCATTGGTAGTCAATTCAAAATAAACTTCCTGATGACTTGTCCAGCCATGACTGATACGATATCCCACAATGGTGTGATCATCCACTTGTTCGATACGTGCCTGAAGCATACGGTCACCAACACCATTTTCAAGGTCAACGATCAAACGACGATCATTCATCTCGTCCTGCCAAGTGAATCGATAGAGCGCCACGCGTGTGGTAGTAGTAACTTCACAATTGATTTTGAACCGATCCAAGAGGACGCTGTAATAACCAGGGCGTGTGATCTCGGTTTCATGACGATATGGCGATGCAATGCCTAGTCGCGACAACTCGACATCTCCAACAACAGGCATCAAGGCTACATCTCCCAAGTCGCTGCATCCTGTTCCGCTCAAATGTAATTGCGCAAAACCCACAATCGAGTCACAACTCTCGTGATAACCCGAGCACCAATCCCAACCCACTTTCGTCTGAGTGGGTCCAGCATTCACCATACCCTGTGGCACATTTGCTCCAAGAAAGACATGCCCATGGTCGCCTGTTCCAATAGTGGGATCGACATACTGCGTATAGTTTTGTGCTGAAAGGCCTGCGAAAGCAAGCATCAGTGTCAGGGCTGCAAAGTTTCTCATAGGTTATTTATTAATAAAGCGTAATGTACTCATAAGTATTCCCCACCTCTTTAAGATATCGCTCGAAGTCATCATGGCTGATCACCACTGTGCCTCGGCAATCATTGGGGTGGAATGATAAGGACGAAGCATTACGCAAGTTCTCGTCCAGGAAGAGATGCACATGATGTTCGGTGTCGTTGATTAGGCCAAAGGGAGAAACGCTGCCCGGCTCCAAACCAAGATAACGCATCATACGCTCGGGCGAAGCAAAGGAAAGCTTGCCGCAAGAAGGCAGTCCTTTTGAAACAAGTGAAGCCTTGAGACGCGCCTCCAGGTCGTGAATGGCAAGATCATGGTCGCAGTCAAAGCATACCAGATAATGCTTGTTTCCCTTGTGGTTGCGGAAAAAGAGGTTCTTGCAATGTACCGAGCCATCGTCCTTCCACCAGCGGCGGGCTTCCTCGATGGTCTTGCCTTCGGGATGATTATAATTTGTAAAAGGGATATTGTGCTCACGCAGATAATTCAATACGGTTTCTTCTCGTGTCATGATGTTTGAATTTTTGCAAAGATAAGGAATTAAAATGAAATTCATCCCATTTAAGTTCAAATATTTAATCTTTTAGACGAAATAATTTGGAAATAAAAGGAATTTGCTATATCTTTGTCGCGAAAATAAACACACTTAAATGTTTGAGATGTCAATGAAAAAGTGTTTGCATCAAGTCGTTCTAATAGGTTTGCTTTTGATGCTTCTCCCTGGCTTCACCGCTTGTTCGAACAAGGCAAGGAATGAGAAAGGCAAGATAGCCGTGGTTATCTCCACGCTCAACAACCCGTGGTTTGTCGTGCTGGGCGAATCTGCCGTAAAACGTGCTGAGGAACTTGGCTACGAAGCCGTGCTCTTTGATTCGCAAAACAACCCATCGAAGGAACAGGAACATTTCGACAACCTTCTCTCATCAGGTTACAAGGCTGTGCTTTTCAATCCTACCGATGCCGACGGAAGTGCAGTCAATGCCAAGGCAGCAGCTCGTGCTGGAGTGGGTGTGTTCTGCATGGATCGCGAGATCAATGAACCTGGCGCCTGCGTTACACAAATCTTATCCGACAACTATTCCGGCTGCATCCAGTTGGGACAATACTTCGTCGAGGTAATGAATGGCCGTGGCAATTATGTCGAGATTCTCGGCATTGTTGGCGACAACAATACCTGGGCACGCAGTCGCGGATTCCACTCGGTGGTCGATTGTTACGAGGATCTCCATATGCTTTCGCAACAGACGGCCGATTTCGATCAGAACAAGGCCATGGAGGTGATGGAGTCAATGATGCAGGCCAATCCGAACATCGACGCCGTCTTCTGTGGCAACGATGCGATGGCGATGGGAGCCTACCAAGCGGTGTTGGGTGCAGGAAAGGAGAACCATATCAAGGTCTTCGGTTTCGATGGTGCCGAGGATTGCGTCAATGCGATTCGCGAAGGAAAGGTCGAGGCCACAGGTATGCAGTTCCCCAAGACGATGGCCACAACAGCGGCAGAATTGGCCGACCGATGGCTGAAAGGCGAACGCGATCTTCCCAAGAAACTGCCTGTTGCCGTCGAACTCGTGAATGGAACAAATGTCTCACATTACGGACATTTCGGTCGTCTGGATTAAACGCAATGCTATGAAAAAGGTAATCAAATACGTCATCTTCGCCGCTTTGTTCTTTGTGGCTCTTTGGTTCTCGTTCTATACCGAGCCGTTGAGTGTCCGCAAGGAACGCGAAGCTTTGAAACAATATAAACCTGAGCAACTTGTCGAACATTATTGGAGCACAGGATTGCAGGATCTTGAAGCCAACGCTCTCGATGTAGCATCCTTTGTCAACGCTTTACAGACTGATGCTCAATCGCTTCGCGAAAAATCGGGCCATATCCTGGGTATTGGTTCGAACGTATGCTATGTGCTCAAAGGAGATGCCGAAAACGTTAGTTTTTCCGACAATGAGTTCCACTTCAAGATGAATGGCATCGATTTTAAGGTTCCAGCAAAATATATTTTCGGCAACACTGCCCGCGATGCCTGTGGATGGTTCAACATCGATGACTTCCAGAACACGATGGACTTCAATGCCGTCTCGGCTTACATGAACCAGCGCATCAAGGAGCAGGTCATCGGCGACAAGGCACAGCACGCTGCCGATTACACGAAATGTCATTTCTGTGGATCCATTGAGGTCAAACCCGATGCCAAGACTGTCGAACACTTGACGCTTTATCCCTATATCTTCGAACTGCAATGAATCAACCCTACCTCGAAGCCCGCAACATCACCAAGCGCTTCCCCGGCGTTCTGGCCCTCGACCACGTGAATCTTCGCGTGATGTCGGGGCAAGTCAATGCGTTGGTAGGGGAGAATGGTGCAGGCAAATCCACCTTGATGAACATCCTTTCGGGTGTCTATCCTAACTATGAGGGCGAAGTGCTGGTCGAAGGCGATGTACAGCATTTCCAGTCGGTCACCGATGCACAGCAAAAAGGCATTGCCATCATCCATCAGGAGCTGAATGTGATTCCATACCTCAACGTTGCCGAGAATATGTTCCTTGGACGAGAGCCGCTCAATGTCTTCGGGCTTATCGATAAACGCAGGATGCATCGTGAGGCAAAAGAACTGCTCCAACGCCTTCATTGTGAGGTTGATACACATACTCCGATGATTGACCTTCGAGTGGGCCAACAACAGATTGTCGAAATTGCCAAGGCATTGTCACTCAAAGCCAAGGTGCTTATTATGGACGAACCTACCTCGTCGCTCTCCGAAGGTGAGACTATCCTGCTTTTTGATCTGATCCACGAATTGAAGAGCCAAGGTGTGGGCATCGTTTACATCTCGCACAAGATGGATGAAATCAAGCAGTTGGCCGACTATGTCACCATCTTGCGTGACGGCAGGTTCATCAAGGAGATACCGATGTCCGAAACATCAATCGACGAGATTGTAAGCATGATGGTTGGACGAGATAAGAAGGACTTCTTCGTCAAGCAGGCCCACAAATATGGTGACATCGTGCTCGAAACGCGGAATATCTGTCTCAAGGATGCCATCCATCCCGACAAGAACATTTTGACCAACATCAATCTGCACGTTCGAGCAGGGGAGGTGCTGGGCATTTATGGCTTGATGGGGGCTGGTCGTACCGAACTCTTCGAAACCCTTTTCGGCCTCTTTCCTCATGATACAACAGGCGAAGTATGGATGTGTGGCTCGAAGGTTACGATTCGACATCCCGAAGATGCTGTCCGCTGCGGAATGGCCTTGATTCCCGAAGACCGAAAGATTGCCGGACTTGTGTTGGGGATGAATGTCGGTCAAAACACAACCCTGGCATCGTTGGCCGAATGTCTTACCATCGGGCTGTTGAATCAGCGCAAGGAAGACAAGGTCGCCGAAAACTTTCGTCAGCGTCTGGGTATCAAGTCCTATTCGCTCGAACAACTGGCAGGACAACTCAGCGGCGGCAACCAGCAGAAGATTGTGTTGGCGAAATGGCTGCTGACAGGACCTAAGGTGCTCTTCCTCGACGAGCCCACCCGCGGCATCGACATCCTGGCCAAAAACGAGATCTACAAACTTATGGACGAACTTGCAGGGCAGGGTATGGCCCTCATCGTCGTCTCATCGGAACTTCCCGAAATCATGGCAGTCTCCGATCGTATCATCACCTTGCGCGAAGGAGAAATCGGTGCGGAATTCTGTCGCGATCAATTCTCCGAAGCCTCCATCCTTAAAGCTGCTTTGCCGAGAGAGTAAACCTTTCGAACCTTTCAGAACCCTTCGAACCTTTCGAACCTTTCGAACCTTTCAGAACCCTTCGAACCTTTCAGAACCTCAATTTATGTCTATCCTCAAACAACCCGTCGTCAAGCCGCTCATCGCCCTATTGCTGATGTGCCTGGCTATGACTTTCCTATCGGAAAACTTCGCCACCTCGGACAATCTGTTCAATGTGCTGCGACAAACCTCTGTCAACCTCTGCATCTCGGTGGGTATGACGCTTGTCATCCTGACAGGTGGCATCGACCTTTCCGTGGGTTCGGTGCTTGCCCTGACGGGTGCCATTGCTGCCGGACTTACACGCGACGGACTTGAACTGACTGGCTTAGATACCTTCGTGGGCTTCACATTCTGGGGAGGATGCTTTGCCGCTCTTCTGTTGGGTGCCATGTTGGGAGGATTCAATGGCTGCCTGGTGACACATTTCAAAGTTCCTGCTTTCGTAGCTACGCTCGGCACGATGACGATTGCACGAGGTCTTACCTTACTCTACACCGGAGGCTTTCCTATCACGAAGTTGGGACATGGCTTCGAAGTGATGGGAACGGGGTGGTTCTTAGGTGTGCCGATGCCTGTTTGGATAGCATTTGCAATCATCCTCTTCTTTGCGTTCTTTATGGCCAAAACACGCACAGGGCGCTATATCTATGCCATTGGTGGCAACGAGAAGGCAAGTCTGTTGAGCGGTATTCGCACGGGCAAGGTCATCCTGTTGGTTTACACATTGGCAGGCATCCTATCGGCGGTGGCAGGTCTGCTTGTCACGGCACGTCTCGACTCGGCACAGCCTAATGCCGGCACAGGGTATGAACTCGATGCCATCGCAGCGGTGGTGATTGGTGGCGCTTCCTTGAGTGGTGGCAAGGGTTCCATCTGGGGAACAGTCGTGGGTGCGCTCATCATCGGTGTGCTCAACAATGGCCTCGTCCTGCTCAATGTCTCGCCCTTCTGGCAGCAGGTCATCAAGGGTCTCGTCATCCTCCTTGCGGTAATCATGGATAGATACAGCAATCGAAAATCCTGATTTTCTTTAAGTTCACACAATAAAAGCGCTCTTCGCGCGTTATTATGAGGTAATGACGAAATACCGTTATACCGAAATCACTGAATGCCGGAATAACGAAATCCCGAAACCCGAAATAAATAATTCCCAAAATTATAATTTCTTATCCCAAATCAAAATGAAACAGATTTTCTTTGCAGCAGTTGTTGCGCTGGCTCTCGTTGCATGCTCAAGCGAGAAGTCCAATCCGAACGCTTACACCATCAACGGTATCGTGACGGGAGCTGATGGCGAGACCGTTTATCTCATTGATGGCAGAGATACCCTGGGCGTTGAAACCGTTCAGAATGGCGCCTTTACGTTCAAGGGTGATGTCGAAGCTCCAAAGCTTGTACACATCTTCATCAGCCGCCAACTCAACGGCGAGGTCTTCCTCGAGCCAGGTGTCATCTCCTTCAACTTCGAAGATCGTTTGCCTACTGGCACTCCGCTTAACGATGCCAACAAGGAACTTAACGACAAGCTGCTGGCTATCGACGAAGCCTCCCGAGCCGAAAATGCCAATGCGGATAGCCTGAATGAAGTTTTTATTGCTGTTCTCAACGAAGCTGGTGTAGAGCATGCCGGCGATGCCTTGGGTCTCGATATCTTCAAGGCTCTGGCTATGATGAAGCCATTGGCTGAAATCGACAGCGTTATGAAGCTTTATCCTTCCTATGCCGCAGATCCAACTCTTCAGAATATTCTCGAGTCCAAGAAAGTGATGGAGGCAACGGGTGCAGGCAAACCCTACATCGACATCGTGGGTGTAGATGCCAAGACAGGCAAGGAGTTCAAACTTTCGGACGTTTTAGCCAAGGGAAAACCCGTCATCGTTGACTTCTGGGCATCGTGGTGTGGTCCTTGCCGTGCTGAGATCAACAACTACCTTTCGAAATATGCCAAGGAGTACAAGAACAAGGTGAACTTCGTGGGCATCGCAGTTTGGGAAAACGGCATCGACGATACGAAGAAGGCCATGGGCGAACTTCCTATCTCCTGGCCAGTGCTCTATGCTGGTGGCCGTGGCGCTGACTCTCCAACCGAAGGCTATGGCATCAAGGGCATCCCTCACATCATGCTCATTGCTCCCGATGGCACCATCCTCGCTCGCGACATTCGCGGCACCCAGATCAAGGAAGCCATCGACAAGGCGCTTGCCAAGAAATAAACGACGCAGCATCTGAAAGCTGATACAAATCATTATCCCGTTCGGTTCCTTTCGAACGGGATTTTTTAGTTCATATCATCAAATATTTGTCAACTATACCTTGCAAAACGTTAGATAAACTAAGAAATTTAGTTGAAAAACGAATTATTAACTAAAAATATTCGTTCAAAACTAAATAATTTAGTTCATTTGCGTCGTCAAACAGAAAGAAACAAGGGTTTACTTGTCAAATTGAACGAAACAAACAGTTTTCCTTGTCAAACAGCATAAACAAACGAGCAATATGAAACAAGAACTCACGGCAAAAGAAGAAGAGGCTATGAACATCTTCTGGCAGCATGGACCTCAGTTCGTCAAAGAGATGATTGCCTTCTACGACGATCCGAAACCTCATATCAATACGCTATCGACAGTGGTGCGCACGCTCGAAGAGAAAGGATATGTGAGCCACAAGAGCATCGGCACATCCTACCAGTACTATGCAGTGGTGAGCGACGAGCAATACCACAAGCGCACCCTCACATCGGTCATCAGCCGCTACTTCCGCGGTTCATACGTCAATGCCATCTCCGCGCTGGTCAACGAAGAGAAGGTCTCGGTCGAGGAACTTCGGGAGCTGATTGAACAGGTGGAGAAGGGGAAACAATAAATAATGAACCTATGGGCACCTTCTTTGCATACATCCTCAAGACGGCGATGTTTCTGATCGTCTATTATCTGTTCTACAAACTGCTGATGAGCCGCGAGACGTTCCATCGGTTCAATCGTGTGGCATTGGTGAGCCTGCTTGTGCTCAGCTTTGTGCTCCCCTTGTGCGAATCTCTGGTAAAAGGTACGGGTACGGGCGAAGGACTCGTTGCCCTCGAAGGGATGCTGATGATGGCAACCGGGGTCGAAGATGCCGAAGCAGCACAGATTCCCACTTCGCACATCCTGCTCGGAGCTCTGATGCTCATCTATCTCCTGGGTGTGGTCGCATTCACGCTGCGAAGCCTCATTTCGTACCTCAGCCTTGCCAAACAGTTGCGGAAAGGGGAGAGGCAAACGCTCAATGATGGCTCCATCCTCTGCCTGCACGAAGAACAGATTGCACCTTTCAGCTGGATGCATTACATCGTAGCCAGTCGCAAGGACATCGAGGAGAGTGGCGTTGCCATCCTCTGTCACGAGCTCGGACACATCCACAACCATCACACCTTCGACCTCATTCTCACCGAAGTCGCCCTCATCCTGCAATGGTTCAATCCCGCCATCTGGCTTATGCGCCGCGAGTTGCAAACCATCCACGAATATGAAGCCGATGAAGCTGTGCTTGACTATGGCATTGACGCGAAATCCTATCAATTACTACTCATAAAAAAAGCTGCTGGTAGCCGACTGCAATCAATTACCAACAGCTTGCACCAAAGTTCAATTAAAAAACGTATCACAATGATGCTGAAGAAAGAATCAAATCCGTGGGCACGAGCCAAGTATCTGCTTGCTGTGCCAGTGGCTGCCCTCAGTGTAGCCGTGTTGTCAACACCTCAGGCCTCGGCGCTCTCCAAAGAGATTTCCGAGTGCAAAGTTAGCGAGTATTTCGCAAACCACCAAATTTCGGACCAAAAAAATGCACCGAAAGTTGAAATTCGAACCGTATCGGGTACTGCGGAGATAGACAAGGACGTCATTTTCTTCGTGGATGGCAAACGAGTGGAGAGCATCGATGACATCAATCCCGAGAACATCGACCATATGGAAGTGCTCAAAGACAAGGATGCAATGGCCAAATTTGGTATCACCGATGCCAGGGGTGTCATCCTGATCACTACAAAATCGTCTGGCAAAACGATTCATCTTAAGCTTGATTCCGTGCCTTCAGCAAAGGGCCAATTCCAACCTTCGGCAAAGGGCCAATTCCAACCTTCGGCAGAGGACGAATTCCATCCTGCGGTAATCATTGTAGATCCCGCGCTCGCTGTGGTCGAAGAAATGCCTGAATATCCTGGCGGTATGGAGGCAATGATGAAGTTCGTGGCCGAGAACCTCAAGTATCCTGAGCAGATGCAGAAGGAAAAGGTAGAGGGCCGTGTGCTCCTGTCGTTCGTGGTCGAAAAGGACGGTTCGGTGACGAATATCGAAGAGGTACAGTCGCCCCATCCGGTCCTCACCGAAGAGGCAATCCGCGTGGTCAAATTGATGCCGAAATGGAAGCCGGGCAAGCAGGACGGCAAGGAGGTTCGCGTGCAGTTCAACCTGCCGATCACCTTCAGGCTGAACTAACACAAGGTATCAAAACAAGACGAAATGTTAAAAATCGAACGGGGGTCTTCAATTTTCCCCCGTTTTCTTTGTTTATTAAAAAAATAGGTAGTATCTTTGCGGCGCTTTTCATCAACTTTATAACAAATAAACTACTTTTACCAAAAAAAATGAAACTTACCATTCTCGCAGCCCTCGCTGCATCATTTATTGTTGGCACGCTCTCTGCCCAAACCATCGACCAGGCATCCCGCCGCTGGGACGCCGGCAAACTCGCGTGGGATGAGTTCCTGGGAGAAAGCAAAAGCGACACAACCATCAACCGATTCGCATATAACGTCAAACTTGGCCGTGCCACCGAAAAGATAGGCAACACTACCTATATCTATTCGAAGTTCACTCCCTACTTCGACCAAACGGAATCGTGGACACACCCGAGGTTCAAGAACGATGCCATGCTGCAGTACAATCAGATTATGTTCGATATGCTCGAGCTCTACACCCGTCGCGCCACAATCGACTTCAACCGTGAAAGCGGCGAATACTCCGACGAACAGATCCGCTCGTTCTACAAACGGCAGTTCGACAAGCAGGTACACGAACTTGACGAAGCCTCTCGTCGCGGCACCGATGCCGACCAGCTGCCCTTCTTTGCCACCGGCGTTGCCCTCGACCTTGAGCGCACCCACTTCAATCCAGCTGCCGTGATCGAAGATCTGCCCGTCGATTACTTTGGCGAATTCTATGTAGGCGTAAACGGTCACTTCCCGATCTCCGACTACTACAATCAAAGCATCGGCTTCAACCTTGGATTCGGTTTGGGTTGGAAGCGCCACCTTTGGAGCATGGATATGTCGCTCGGTTTCAGCGGCAAGGCAAAGGCGGATTTCGACACTCGAAACGGATGGATCTACGAGAATGAATATCTCAACGTCTATCAAGTCTATGCCACCTATGCCTATTGTGCTGCCCGCAACAAGAAGTACCAGTCCTTCCCCTTCGTCGGTCTTGGTGCAAACGGACTTATTCACCCCTTGGACGATCGTGATGTGAAAGACCCCGAGAAGGATGGCTTTTCGGTGTGTGCAGGTATGATGTTCGACGTCTTCCTCATTCGTCGCATCACCATCCATCCCAACTGGGGAAGTCTGGCCGATGGCACCTATCAGGCCATTCGCATCAGGCCTTATTTCAGCCTCACGCAATTCAATCATCTCGGTTGGACACCCGCCATCAATCTCTCCATCTCCTACAACTGGGGAGGTATGTCGTGGAGCCGCAAACATTATAGGAGCGAAGAGGTGAAATCAACCATCCACGAATATTGATTCACGACTCAGCGCAAAATAAAGACCCACTCGACAAAAACATCGGGTGGGCCTTTTTTATGACAATAATTGTGGCCGGATGGATTTTCCGCACGAAGTGCGATTTTCTGCAGGTATTGGACCTGCTCATTTTCCGGCAGATCTTCGAAATGCAGCCTTGCCTGCATTCGAAGAAGGGGCCCCATTCATGGGGACGGCCTTAGCCGCATATAGACAATGTATTGGGGCCGAGGTTGTCTGCCATTTTCTCCTGCTAGTCTATCTTTTTTGTAAAAACTATCAGTAGCCGGGATTCTGCACCATATTGGGATTAAGGCTGAGCACATCACCCGTAATAGGAAAGACCGTAGTGTAGCCTGTGTTGTCAACGACAGCATTCACACGGTGGTCGTAGAGCTCGGTGAACTTGCCAAAGCGTATCAGGTCATTGCGGCGCCATCCTTCCCACATCAGCTCGAGCAGACGTTCGGTGAGCAGGTTGTCGAGCGTGGCTTCACGTATTTTTTCGTGCACACGACTGCGAACAAGGTCCATCTCCTCCTGTCCGCTGCCGCCATTACGCACCTTGGCTTCTGCCTGCATCAGCAGCACATCGGCATAGCGGAACAGCACGATGTCGTTGTTCTGCAGCGTGCCGTCCTCGCTGGCTGTGAAGTCGGTCTCATACTTTGCCATGCGTGCTCCACCATTGCGCTCGAAGGGGGAACCCGTAAGGTTTTCAGCCACCTCGAGTGGATGGTACACCAGCACGTTGCCATAGCCATCGTTCACCTTCTGGCCCTTGACGAGCACGGTGTCAGAATGGAAGTTAATATAGTAGCGCGAATCGATTTCCCCGGGATCACGCTTTCTTGGATTATCTTCGGTGATACCATAGGCATTCATGGTGCTGATGGTGGCACAGGTGCCGTTCTCAGTACCCCAACCGATGGCACCACCATGGGCGGCGTGAAGACTGCGGAAAATGTAGTTGAAACGGTTGCTGTAGAGGTTGTTGTCCATCGGTATGACAAAGATGTTCTCCTTCGACACTTCATTGTGAATAGCGAAGTTCGTGCCGTAATACTCCTCCAGCCGATACCCCAGGTCATAGATCTCCTGGCAATAGTACACGACTGTTTCCCAAGCGTTCAGCTGCTTTTCATCAACTGAAAAATAGAGAGATCTGCCATCGGGGCGAATACCATCGGTCCAGTCATTGTCGCTATAGACCTCGGCATTCAGGGCAAGCTTGGCCAGGAGGAAGTACGCTACCGGACGGGTAAAGCGTCCGTAATAGTCTCCAAATTCATTGCTGCGTTCGCTCTTCAGGTAAGGTGCCACTTCCTGCAGTTCGTTGAAGATAAATCGGAAGACTTCGCTGCGGGGACTCTGCCTGATGTCGGACACCGGGGTATTGTAGTCGGTCACCAGCGGGATGTTGCCGAACATGTCCATCGTATAGAAATAGAACATGGCACGCAAACCCCTCACTTCGGCGGTGAAAGCCTCGTATTGCTCGTTGGTAAGCACCAGTCGGTAACGATAGCGGTCGATGAAATAGAGCGAACGGTTGCAACGCGAAATCACCTCATAGAGATATTTCCACGTGCTGCTCAACTCGCCGTCCGACGATGTCCACCGGTGGTTGTAGAGACGGTTCCAGAAGCCGCCATCATCCCAGTCGGCTCCACGCACAGGCATCATCTGCTCGTCGGTGGTCACGGAATTCCAGTCATAGACGCCACGTATCGTCCCTTGCAGGCCATGGCTGGGACTATCGCCACCTATATAGTTATAGAGGTCACCCACCAGATCACGTTCGATGTATGCTACCGAAGTGTAGGCTTCGGCCTCCTCGACCTCTCCTCTGGGATATTCATCGAGGCAGGATGTCAGCGCCATACCTGCCATCGCCGTACCAAGAATCAAAATATATGGTCTCACAACAATCAATTGTTATTTGTTAATTATTAATTGTTAATTGATTTAGAACTGAATGCTGAACCCTAAGCTGTAGGAACAATAGGGAGGATAACTTCGCTTGTCGTCGATGCCCATGGTACTATTGACGGCAAAGCTGTTGATCATCGGGGTCAAACCGCTGTAGCTGGTGATAGTGGCCGGGTTGTTGATTGAAAGTGACAGGCGCAAGGCACTGATGTGACGGCTCAACAGCTTCCGGGGGAAAGTATATCCCACAGTGATGTAGTCGAAGTTGAGATAGTCGCCTCGCTCCAGCCAATAGTCAGTGGCCGTCTGGTCGTTGATGTTGTACTTGGGTGCATCGGTCAGCACATTGTAGTCGGGGAAGCCTCGCATATTCATGTACGAAAGGCTCGTTCCGTTGTAGATCTTGTGTCCGAAGGCGCCGTTCACCTGAATCGAAATGTCGAAGTCGTAGTAACGGAAGCTGATGTTCGAACCCAAGGTCCATTTCGGGGTAGCCTGTCCTGCGATGTAGCGGTCGCCTCCATCCTCGATGTTGATGCGTCCGTTGCCGTCGAGGTCCTCGATTTCGTAGCAGGTGGTCCCGTCGTCCTGTGTGACAAGACCCAGGCAGTGGGGCAGATAGAACACACCCAGCGGCTGACCGACAATCTGATAGACGATGTTGTTGTTGCCTCCGTGGAAACCAGCGCCATTCAGACTTGCAATGCTCGACATGTCGGGCGCCGAGAAATAAGTGCCGTTGTAATTGCCGCTCAGCGAAATGAGCTTGTTCTTCTGGTACGACATGTTGAGGTTGATGTTGAGCTCCATGTCGCGCTTATGAATGGGAGAGTAGCCGATGCCCATCTCGAAGCCCTTGTTGCTCATTCGACCCAGGTTGGCAAGCATCTTGTCGAAGGTGTAGGGTGGCACAGGCACATCGTAGAGATAAAGCATGTCGCGCGTTTTCGAATGGTAATACTCGACAGTCAGCACAACAAGATTCCTGAAGAAGCCCATGTCGGCACCAATGTTGTACGAGCCGCGACGCTCCCAATGCAGGTCGGGATTGGGGTTGGTCTTCGGTGTGTAGGTCACCGTGGCAGTGCCATACCAAGGAACGAGGCCCGTAGGATAAAGCAAGGCCAGGGTATTGTAGGCCGTGATGCCACCCAGGTTACCCGAGATGCCCATACCTGCACGTAGCTTCAATTGGCTGAGCCAGTCAAAGCCTTCGAAGAAAGACTCCTTGCGCAAATCCCATGTAGCCGAAAGCGAGGGGAAGAGTCCCCATTTGTGGTCGTCGGCGAACATCGAACTTCCATCCAGACGCGCATTGACGGTGACCGTATATTTGTCCATCAGGCGGTAATCGACCTGCGTCAGGAACGAGAGCAGGGCATCGTTCATGTAGCTGCTTCCGGTGGCGCCATATTGCCGCATGCTGCCTGCCGCAAGGTTGTTGTTGGTCACCGTGTTGTGGCTCAATCCCCTGACTGTCGCATTGAAGGCCGTGGTGGTGTGCGATTGATATTCGGTCATCTGTTTCGCGGCAAGGTGATGGACGCCCCAGTCATGTGTCCAGTTGACAGCGATGTTGCCCAGCCAGGCTTCGGTCTTGGTCTCGGAGCGATCGGCCTGTCCGTGTGCCCAGATCCAGGTGGGCTTGAACTGCGAGTTCTCTGACGAGACAAACGAATAGGAACCGAAGGCCGTCACATTCCAATCCTTGCCGATGCGGTAGTTGAGCCTGATGTGCGAATTGAAGTTCAGGACCTTGTCCTTGTCCTCCTCGACAAGCAACGCCAGCGGATTGTTGATCTGCGTGGCATTGATGTTCCAGTCCCATCCTCCACTGGCATTCGGGCCGTTGGGGTAGGTAGGGTTCTGTGTGGCAGCCGAATAGAAGAGTTTCTGTTCGTCGAAGATGTCGTTGTTGCGCTGGCTGCTTCCCACCACGCCGAGGTCGATGGTCAGAATGTCGTCGAAGGCCTGCTGCGACACGTCGAGCTTGGCTGCGAAATTGCGGTAGCTGTTGTTCTTGATCACCGTATTCTCGCCCATGTAGGCCAACGAGGCGCGATAGTGCTGCTTGTCGCTGCCGCCGCTGAATGCGATGTGATGGTTCTGCGCAAAGCCCGTACGCCGCAGGGCACGCTGGAAGTCGGTATCGTTTCCTCCATCCACATAGGGCTTATGAAGCTGTCGTGCCGTAGCCACATACTCGTTGGCATCAAGCATGTCGAGCTGCTTGTAGGCTGCTTCGAAACCGATGTTGCCGTCGTACGAGATGTGGAACTGCGCACCCTGTCCCTTCTTGGTGGTCACCACAATCACACCCGAAGCACCCTGCGAGCCGTAGGGCGCTGTCTCGGCTGCATTCTTGAGGATGGTGAAGCTCTCGATGTCGGCAGGATAGATGCCCGAAAGGGCAGAAAGGTTGCTATAGACGCCATCGATGATCACCAACGGTTCGTTACCACCGGTCAAGGAGGTTGTACCACGCAGACGCACGCTGTTCAACATCGCCATGCGGTTGGCACCCGATGTCTGCACATTCAGGCCTGCTGCCTATCCCGTAAGTGCCTGCAGGGAATTGGTCATCAGGCCTCGGTTCATCCTCTTCTGGTCGATGACTACGGTCGAACCGCCAATATTGTGTGTACTGTCGTCCGCCAGAACAAAACTACGATTCTGTGCCTCAAGCACGGTCGTGACAATCAATGAAAAGAGAAGACATAAGGTAATACTTCGTTTCGAAACAGTTTTCATAGTAGAAATATAGTTGCTATTTTCGTTGCAAAGATATGAACATAAATCCAAAATACCAAATTTTCAACCTCTTTTTTCTTCAAAATGAAATGAAAGTACCACGAATCGATTTTTTATCACCGATTCATGGTACAATAAAGATTATTCAATCAACGAATGAAACATTGGCTAATACTTCTATTCTCTACTTAACTGCACTTTACGTAGCGACCCTGAGCCTCGCTCATTCTGATCATTCCATACTTCAGCCAGCGGCGACGCATTGAGCGTGCGGCTTCCTTGTTGCCATCCTTGCTCTTGATGAGGTCGGCATCGGTGAACTCCAGTGGCAGCTGGTCGTAGATGCTGTCGTTCGACCTGCGGCAAGTCGATTGCACAACATGATCTTCGGAAGCACGGGCGCGTTCAAGTCGCGAGCGGAAGTAGAGGAGGACCTGTTCGTGCAGGTAGTCGCACAGGCAATCCATCATTGTGCACCATCCAGCAGTTTGGAACTTGGGCAGATGCTCACCCAGGACATTGGGATGAGCCTTCAGATAGTCCTCGGCCGTGGTGCAGCCGCCTGCCCACTTCGGCAACTCGCCCTTGCGCTCGTCGAGCTGAGCCACAAGCCAACGGGCATATTGTGCCAGCATCAGGGCGCAGCAGATGCGTTCGGCTGTGATTGGGATTCGCATTCGCTGGCTGGCCATCACCTCATCGTCCTTGCGCAGCGACTCCAGACGTATGCGTTCCAGCCAATCCAATCCCACCTGCTCGAGTTCCTTCAGCCTTACCTCGCCCTGCATCTCCTGAATGAGCGACGAATAGCGGATGATGTTGTCAATCGACTGCTGGCTGCGGGGCTTCATTGCTTTGAATGGTGCAAAGGTGTTGTCGGGCATGCTGGCAATGGCAAGGCGGGTGATTTCGCCGTCGAGCACACGAAGTTGTGAGCGATAGAGGGCGTCGGGTGTGCCGCACTTCACAATGTTCCAGCGCACGTGGGGGATGAATCGGTAGCCGGTGTCGGTGTTCATATAGGCGGTGCTGTAGGAGCTTTCGTCAAACTGGCAGCGTTGGATGACACTCAGGTCCTTGTTGAACGTCTGCCCGCCGTTGGCCGTAGCCATGTCGGCTTCCTGCATGAACGTATAGCACATGTTGCCATCGGCATTCTCCAGTCGAACCACGATCATCGAAGTGGAAGTACGTGGCGACAGTTCGAGGATGCGTGCCTTGGGGTCCTTGGGCTGATCCTTGGCATTGCGCTTGAGGCGGCGCTGCTCCTCATAGACGCGTTCCTTCTGGATTTCGATGGCCTGCTTCTCGCGCCAGGTCTTCATCCAAATCTGGTCAACCTTGTCGATCTGTGACTTGCCCGAGCCTGAAGGGCCAACTATGAAGCATTGCAGGTTGAGCGCCTTGGGGTCTTCGTCGCGAATGATCAGTCGAACGCTGTTGGCCAATACTCCAATCATCGTACCCATGGCGACAATGACGGGCATTGCCTTGCTGTCGGGGAAGGGTTCGAGCGTCTCGCGAAGTCCTGCTGGCAGCTTGCCTCGTTCGCGGAGAGGAAGGCCCCTCACGCGTGACGTAGGTTGGGCAAAGGAGGTGCGAATCTGACTGATGTAGAAACTGTTGTCAACCTCCTCGATGTCGAGCAGCGACTGCTGGAATTCCATGTTGTCGCGCTCCTTCTTGCGCAGATAGTTCAAGGTGTTGAGCATCTTTTCGGGCATCTTCGAGCGGGGTCGCTTCAAGGCACTGTCGATGCACGAGATGCGTTCCGCATCGGGAAGGCCGTCGTAGCAGGGAATGACGCGAAGCATGATGTCGCGGTTGTAGTCGCAGATGTGGCGTACACCCAAGGCCAGCTCGTAGGTCAGGTCGTTGCGTTCGCCGTGCGAAGGGGTGTGCCCTTCGTTGTTGACGATCCAATAGGCCTCGATGATGCGGCTGACAGGAATACCGTGATAGGTGGGTTCCACATTTGGATCTGCCTCGGCCGACTCTTCCGCAGGCTGGTCGGGTTCTTCGATGATCTCCGCATCCTCGATGACGGGCGGTTCAACCTCCTCGTAGGGGACGATGGCACCCGCACCACCATTGGGATTGGGCAGAAGCTCGACCTCCGCTGCAAAGAGCTCTTCGGGCTTGTAGATGAGCAGGTTCTCGCGCGGCACCATGAAGCAGCAGCGTGCCAGGTCGGGCGTGGAGTCATAGGAGTCGAGGTGAAGCACTTCGGCAAAGTACTTCTGTGCTTCCTTGCGGTCCATTCCTTCCACCATCGGCACCAGGAACTTGAGTCCCCGTCCCGAAGGACTGACGAAGGCGAGCGGGCAGTGAAGAGGTTCGAGCAGGGGAGTCAGACGCTCGAAGTACTCTCGCGGATTCTCCACATTGTCGATGTCCATGCAGCACCAGGGGCTGGGTGTCATGCACTCGTTCTTGCGTTCCCTAGTTGTCGAATGGCCGTGGGGCAGGATGGCCTTGAGTTCCTTCTTGATGTTGTTGGCCGTGTCCTTCAGGTTTCTCCGTTCCTGTTCGCTCATACCCGGTTTTTCCTGGTTTCGCACAGCAGCCACAGCTTCGCAGTTCCTTTGGATGTCACCATCATCAAGCATCGACTCGAAGACCTCTCGGGTACAGATCTTGCATCCTTTCGAATACGTGATCCTGTCGATGAAATCGAATGAATTTTTTGTTTTCATAATTAAATTAGATTAGATTATACAATAAATGTTCAACAAAAGCAGCTCTCAAAAAACCATCTCCGGATATGGTCCTTTTCGATTTGCTGGTGCAAAGTTAATAATAAATAATGAGAAAACCAACACTAACAATTTCCTGCGAAATAATTAGTGCTGGCTGCAAAATTATTAGCGACAAACCTTGAAAAACCGTTAGTGGAAACCAACAAAACGGTCGCGGTCGCGGTCGGTCGCGACCGCAGGGGGTATGTATATGTGTGCCGTGGTAGGGAAGAATTGAGAAATAAGGTGTATAATATATATAAGGAAAATTTATTCTATATATATATTCTTCTCTTATCTCTGTGTCTCTGCCTGTGTAAGTGTGCGAAATGGTCGCGACCGCACGACCGCGCGACCGCAGCCAAATTTTCCCTATAAGGCTAAGTCATTGAAACATGGCGCAATAGTCCATCTTCGCGTGCATTGTCGGCCACGTAACTATACTTGTTTTTCCAATCCTGGAGCTCATTCATGGCTTCCCTGCCATTGCAATCGGCCATCTGCATGGAAGAAATGAGCACACGTTGACGTGGTTTCAGCGCCTTTATGACCTCACTTTTGCACATTTTCATCCAATCGTTTATCACATTATTGAACGAAGTGTAGTGGAGCTTGAAGACGCCCTGCAGGTCGGGCACGTCAACAGCTTCCTTGATAAGGCGCTCAAAACCCTTCGGTGTGGCATTCGGTTTCGCCACTTCATACTCGATAAGTACGGCAAAAAGGCAGGCAAAGTACTTCGAAGGCTCCAGTTCGAGCAGATTTTCGCGTCCCACCTCCATCATTCCGTGCTTCCCCTCGGTCTTGAACCGCGAGCGTATCATTCCACGGAGTTTGACAACAAAGGTGTCCCTATCGTCATTGTTGCACAGGAAGGAGTCGGTCTTCGGGCCTCGCTTGTGGCAAGGCTCTTCGCCTGGGGTTTCGACCTCGGGTGCAGCTTCGGTGGCTGTGGCTTCGGGCAACTGTATGCCGCCACTCGCTTCCCAAGTCGCAATGGCATTCCTGAGGTGATAATCCAGGTCGCGCGACGGTGCCTGGTGGGCAACAAATGGCAGCAGTTCAACCAGGCGCGCCTTCATCCACTTCAACGATTCTCCTATCTTTTCCCAATCCTCGACGTCCTGCATCGTGGGTAAAATCGGCTTATTCGGCTTCATATTCGAGAGTGTCGATGGGGTGGTCAAACTTACAGATCAATTGGCCGAAGAGCTGCGGATCGACCAGATAAGGTCCCGAGGGACGGTCGACGAAACGGATGAAGCGGACATTGGGTCTTTCCTGCATCAGCTGGCGGCATTCGTCCACGGTCATCGTCTCACGCAGAAAGGCGAATCGCGTATCATCATCAATCTCCTCATTCTCAGTGAGGTCGGCAATCACTTCGCTCGGGCAAAGCAGGATGTTCTGTTCGAGCACCATCTGCCTGACGGCTCCCATCCATCCGAAAGGAGAGGGGTGGCGCAGATTGTTTTCGCTGCTGGTAGCCAACACATATCCCAGGCATTGCGACGAATCGGACGGCTTTTCCACCATGTTCTGCTGAAGGAACAGATTTATCTTGTTCACCAACTCCCTCTGCTGATAATCAGCCACAAACGTGACAAATCCATCTTCCGTATTGCCCGGGCGAATGCCGTAGTAGATCTGTTTGATGAGCTTGGTGGGGCTGAGAATGTCGTCGTGGAGGTTATCCCATCGGGTAAAGGCCTTTGCATCGTCGTCGGGCGAACCCATATAGGAAGTGTGTCCATCGGTGACGATGAGCATCTGGAGGAAAGTGGCAAAGTACTTGTCGGCACGCACTTCCTCGAGCGCCTTCTCGGCCGTGGCAAGGAGCTTCCCCTTGTCGCCAAAGACCACTGCCACGAGGGGCATGCTATTGATGGTGATGATCATGTCCCACGCAAAGCCATTGGGCTGACAACCTGGCCACGCCTCAATCACACGCAAGGTATTGGACGCTAGATTCTTATAGTCGATGAGCTGGCAGAGTCCATATTGCGGACGGCGCTTGCTGCCGTACTTGAACTCATAGCCGCACAGCAGATAGTCGTAGAAACGTTCGCGCGCTTCGGTGAGTGAGTAAGTATCAGTAACTTTACTTTCGGGCCAATAATGATGGAAAGCGCGCAAACCAATATGATCTACGATTACTGAGAAACTCTCTACCCGATAAAAGGCTTCGCCTGCATGAAAGCGCTTCAAGTCAATCTCAAAAAACCAGTCGTCTGGGCGAGGACCATTGAACAAAGCGTATGGTTCCGTTCTGCTGATCTTTGGAGCCTTTTCAAGTTTGTAGCCATCGGCCACAAGTTGTCGGATAAGTTTCTTCCGATGATAGGCATGGGGCCGTTTGTCTGTAAGATACATTTATATATGAATGATTGAATGTTAGTATATTTGCTGAAATAATCGATGTAGGTGAAATTGCACTATCTCGGCCGACAGAGTACTTCCGCATTTCGAGATTGTACTACAACGGCCGACAGAGTACTTCCGCACTCTGAGATTGCACTATCACGGCCGACAGAGTACTTTTAGCGCTCCGAGATTGCACTACTTGTTACGGAGTGGAACATTACCATTCTGAGATTGCACTACTTCGGCCCACATAGTACTTCCGCATTCGTAGATTGTACTACTTCGGCCGACGGAGTACTTCCGCGTTCGGAGATTGTACTATCACGGCCGACAGAGTACTTCCGCATTCGGAGATTGCACTACAACGGCCGACAGAGTACTTCCGCATTCGGAGATTGCACTACAACGGCCGACAGAGTACTTCCGCGTTTCGAGAGTGTACTTTGATTTCGAAAAGCGCCGCAAAGTTACTCACTCTGCGCAATATTTCCAAATCTAAAAGCCATTTTCTATTTTTCCAACACAAATTTGCAGTATTTTCTTTAAACTATCGGCATCGGGAAGGTCTAAAACTTAGAAATACAAATCAACAAAACTATGAAAACAGCGCATTTACTGGTCTTCTCTTTATTCTTATTGAGTTCCTCTCTTTCTGCACAGGACAGAGTGCAGGAGCGTTTTTCCTTGCAAAACAGAATAATGCCGCAGGAAAAGGTGCACATCATGACCGACCGCAACCTTTATGTGGGCGGCGACACCATCTGGCTGCGTCCCTTCATCGTCGATGGTCTTACGATGAAACCTGCACTCTTCAGCCGTTTCCTCTACGTCGAACTTCTGAGCCAAACCGACAGCCTCGTCTATCGCGCAAAGCTCCACATGCAGCCCGAACGTGACGTCTTAACCATGCGCGGCTACGTTCCCCTCGACCCGACGCTGCCTTCGGGCATCTACACCCTCGTTGGCTACACGCGATGGATGCTCAATGCGGGCGAACAATACTTCTTCAAGCGCAACGTGCAGGTGGTCAATGCCCGTGAGCTCAGCAACGGCGCCTACCCGATGCTGCTGACGCAAACGACCCAGGAGGATGTCTATCATCCCATCGACCGCACTTCGCTGCTCAAGGCCGACCACAACCCGCGCGTCTATCATCCCGAAATCAAGACCGACAAGGACAGCTACAGCCAGCGCACCTTTGTGGAAGTGAGTTTCCGTGCTCCTGCCAACACCGTCCTCGCCGCTTCGGTGACCGACGATGCAGCCGCACCCATCGACCCGACCAATGCCATCCAATACGAACTCTTCGGACAACCTTTCCTCCACAGCATCAAAGACATAGAGAAAGGCAAATTGCGCTATCCCACATACCTTCCCGAGGAATTTGAAATCATCACCGGACGTGTCCGTAGCTCTATGCGCGGACGCCTTTTGTCGGGCATCGAGGTAAGTATGATAGCCCCGACACAAGGCTATGTGGATGAGCAGGTCTCCGACGAACGCGGTATGTTCACCTTCGATGGCTTTGACCTGCCCGATGGCACAAGGTTCTTCCTTCGTTCCCACGACGAGGCTGGCAAGGATGTGGGTGAGATTGAGCTGCTTCCCGAACTTTTCGCCAAGGATGTTCACCACCTTGAAGCCAACGCAGCCGAGGTCGAGAGCCAGGCGTTCTACGACAATCTCATCACCCGTATGAAGTACAACAACGGCCAGTGGGAGATTCTGCTCAACGAAATCGACGTGGTGGGCCGCACACGTGAACAAATGGACCCCGCTGGACAAAATGCCTACACGCGCCTCGACCACAGCAAGGTGGCCGAATACAAGGACTACACCTTCGAGACCCTGCTCAATGCCATCCCCGGTGTCACCGTACGCGACAACCATCCACACTTCCGCAATGAGCCCTTGCTGGTGATGATTGACAATGTACTGATCCAACCGCCTTTCGGCATGAATGTACCTGATTACATCAACCAGATCTGCCCACCTTATTACGTGGATTACCTGGACATCGTGAACACGACAGCAGTACCCACCGTTTCGAGAACAATCGGTCCCAAGGGAGGCGCCGCTGGCGGACAAGACAGAGCATTACGTACCCACAACTACTGCCTCCGCATCTTCACCCTGAAGGAGATACCCAATGTCGGGCAGGAATCGCGCGTCAAGGAAGTCACGCCCCTCGGACATCAGCATCCTCGCACGTTCAACAACGGCGTCTATCAAGGCCCCACCACACCCAATGGCACCGACCAGCGCATCACGCTCTACTGGAATCCCAACCTTGTGGTGAATGCCGATGGCCAATGCACCTTCAGCTTCTGGACAAACGATGCACAAGGCTCCACCTGCACCATCCGCATCGAAGGCGTTTCGGACGATGGCAACATCATCTCCTCTTCGAAGACGATCCGAATCGAATGAGTTATACACAACAATGCCGGCCCTCTAGGAGTCGGCATTGTCATTATCATCATTGTTCGCTTTCGGTACTTGTAGTAAGCTTCGTGGTCTTTCCCTTGTCGGAAGCCTTCTGGAATGCGGCATAATCCTTTTCAAGCC
>Ga0310691_10002053_pt1 | contig 28255 bp, 51 predicted proteins | sample 176DNAGHGlowgp2_FD_203887 | JGI IMG/M metagenome (GOLD analysis project Ga0310691, IMG submission 203887) | Sheep rumen microbial communities from Palmerston North, Manawatu-Wanganui, New Zealand - 1766 DNA GHGlow gp2 (v2) (version 2) | ecosystem: Host-associated > Mammals > Digestive system >... | reverse complement strand
TGGTGTCCATTCTCTCCTCCATGAAAAAAGCACCCGTTAAGGTGCTAACTTTTGCAATTCTTTTATCCGGGCTTCTGCCCTCTCGACAGCTTCCGCGTCTTGCCACCACGATGACCTGACCAGACCGTCACGCTTGTGGAGCACTGACCCGCCGACCAGATCGTCAATATGCTCGACGATGTTTGGATCCAGATTGATGACGTGCATGTCCAGATGTTTTTCTGTCATGAAATCGAACCACAGCGTATCGTCTGCTTTGTTATGTTCCACGGCTTCGCGGTATGTGTCCCGAAACGCCGCGTCCGTGGTGACCCACTCGGAGAACTCTGCAGCAATGTCGTTCGGGATGCGGATGCACGGGAAACTGTTCCACATAAACACCGCCGGAACATCTCCGCTCATTGGCCCTATCGGTTGCCACTCCTTTCGACCGAATCCGCAGACGATGCCGTCATCATACCGCTCAGTTTTTTCTGCAAAATCTCCCGACAGAGCGACGTCGTCCTGTAGATGCCATGTGCCGCCGTCGATGCCCTTGCATGACGCGAAACTTTTCACGCAGCTTCTGAGATTGCCGTCTCCGTTCCGGTCCATCCAGACATCAATGTCATTCCGGTCGATTCCTTGACGGACCATCTCTGGAACGATGTACCCATCGACGAACCATTCACGTTTTGGGCATGCGTGTATCAAGAATCTCATATGCTCAGTTCCTCCGCTTCGGAGCTTTCACGCTCCTTGCGCTTTGCGTATGCTTCTCGCTTCTGCTCGTTGATTTTGTCCTTGTCTTTCTCGTAAATGTCCCGGCGCATCGAATTGACTTTCTCCCGCCATGAGGATCCGTCTGCATCCTCGTACTTGCTAAGGTACTCGTCTGGGTCATACCCGGCGACGCCATCGTCCCGGCTGAAGCGGATAGCAAACGTGCAGTCGCAATTCGCATGGATGTGCTCTGCGTGGTCTCCGTCCAGTTGCGCCCTCGATGCCGGGAGCCACCCTTGCGATGCAAGCATCTCGCAGAATGCACACGAATCGCCGCTTGGAATCCATGCCCACTCGGCTCCATCCCGGATTGCGTTCTTCATGGTCGTGTCGACTCCGGCCATCTTGACCAGCCTGCCGACCGCTGACGGAACTATCTCCGGGTTTTGCTTCAATGTGCCGTAGACCGCTTTGGCCGTCTCGCCGTATGTCGCAGTTGCCGCCGGCGCAGCCGCCCGGACTTTCGCACCAGATAGGAGCGCGACCGCATCGTACATCTCGCAGGCTGCAGCCGCTGCACCTTCGCCGTACTTCGTGACGAGGCCGTAGGCATAGTCGACGAGCATCTTGTTCGCCTCGTCCGTTGTTATCATGCCAGCCGTCACGGTGTCGCCATAAAGGCGCTGCTGGTACTTTATCATGTCTTCCGCCGCTTTATTGTTCAGCGTGCGAAGGACTGCTATATACTTTTGCCATGATTTTCGCGTTATTTTCATCTCATAGCCTTGTCATCGATATAAACGTCTGCGTAAATCTTCCTTGGGTTCCTGCCGAGCATCCGAATTGCCTGCGGTGCGTTCTCGTTCACGGCGTTCGGAATCAGCCCGATCTGATACAGGTTTGCCAGCGCGCTCCTGAGACTGTCCCCTTCCCGGAACGTCCACAGGATTACGATGTCGCCACATCTTTGACGCGCTTTCAGCCTCTCAGCGAGAACCACATTCATCTCGCCGCCGCTTTCCAGCGTTCCGTCATAGTCGACCGCAATTATCATTCGACTTCTAATCCGCCGAGAACGTCCAGCCCTCTGGCCCTTGTCTCTTCCGCTTTAATCAGCCGAATGTCTGCCTGGCTGAATCCAATCATCCGTAGGAACGTGTCAGTGTCACCGAATCCCGGACGTGCACCGGCGATCTTTACCGCCGCATCTGCTGTTGCCGCCACCGATGGCATTGCCGGGTTCTTAAAGTGCGCTGTGATGTTCTTCTGCTCGTCAGTCAGCTCATCCAGTGTCGTGCTGTTCTTGATAGCGATTGCCATCATGCCGATTTTGCGGAGCGATTCATTGTTCCCGGCATTCAGCTGCTCTGCCAGAAGCACAAGCGTCTGAGATTGAGCAAGGATCGCGTCCGAACTGGTCGGGTTCGCATCATTGACCACGCCGGTGTCTGTTACGGTCAGCCCGGTTGCCGCAGAAAACTGTGTTGCGAGCATCCGCAGCATAGAGACATGCGGCTCGATCGTTCCTTGCGTCAGCTGGCCGAACGATGGTTTTTCACCGGTCTCCGGGTTTGTGGTCGATGTTATCAGCGACCCGACGTACTGCCGGAATTTCTGGTTGACGACCGCATCGTACTGCTCATCCGTTACGCCGAGCAGATACTTCTGCGGAGCAGTCGAGAACTCCAGCCCGATTGTCGCGTTGGCCACCGTTCTGACGTAGCCTTGAATCAATCTTCGAATCGGTTCTTTAATTCTGGACTGTCCGAACGGCTTCGCTGATGTCGGGTTGTAGATCAAAGGCACCATTAACGGTTCACCCATGATGTGCGGGTGCGCCGTAGCGGTCCACTTTGAATCCGTCAGTTTGCGGAGCACCCATATTTCCGTATCGGTGTGCAGATTGATGACCGATGGCCTGTACTGCTTGTTCGCATCCTGTTCCGTCGCCACGATTGCCATACCGTATGCGATCCGGCTTTTCTCGCCATCCCATACAGCCGCCGCCGTGTGCTCCGAATGGAACTTGACCTTGACGCCGATCTTGTCATCTGCCGACAGCGTCGCAAACGATGCGCCGAGTTTCAACTCGTCCCGGCAGGTTTTCGGATACTCTGCTATCAAATTGTTGTCCCGCACGATCTGCGCCAGTTCCGCGACATCCGTTCCGTCCTCGGAAACGTACCCGTCAAACATTGACCGCGATGCCAGCACATCGACTGTCTTGGCTCCCCAAGCGCATCCGACCTCCAGACCTTGCATGCCCTCCGGAAGCGCGATGCCCAGATTGACCTCGCCCAGAGTGACACGCCCCTCGTAGTACCGTTCCTTTTTTCTGTTGGCAGATGCGTGTTTGTCGAACACGTCAAGCAGGTTGTTGAACTTCGCTTGTGCGTCATCGCTCAGCCCGTCAATCCGTCTCGGAATGTAAGTCGATAATTCCATGTTAACCAATCCTCATCTTTTTCGCGGGGTCTCGCTTCGTTGTTCTCGCGCCCCACAATGCAAGCGCAGCAGCTTCGATTGGGATGGAGTTGTCTCCACCGAACGCCCAGCCGCCGCCCAGTTTACGCTTTGTTGCTGTGACCGCGCTGTCTCTGAGCGCAGTCTGCTTCTCATACCATGTGACTGACCTGTCACTAAGCGCATCCGTCATCATTCCGACCGATGCGATCATTTCCTTTACGCCGGGTCTGACTACCGACCCTTTTGTCTTCCAGTACGGCGTGATTTTATCCACAAGGACATCCACACCGTTCCGGCCATCTATGACCACGCAGGACGCTTTGTCGTGTCTCTCATTGAGCCAGTCCGCCAGCCATTGGATGCCGTGGCCGGTCGGCCTCTGGTCTATCAGCGACACCCTCGCCGGGCCGGTCTTCGGAATCACCGATCCGCACAGGGCAACCATCGCGCCGTCCGCCGAGAACTTGACGCCGTATGCGGTCTTCCCTTCCGGCTTTGGATCCAATGAAGCGCAGGCGTCCCAGAGCTTCTTCGGGATCGCATAATTGACTTCCTGCGTCCTTGCCGGTGTCCACCATCCGAGCCGCTCTCTCGCGAATCCGTCCAGCGTCATCGTAGCGAACTCGTTCAAGACGGCCTGTTCTGTCATCCTGTAGCCCATTGCCGGGTTGGTCTCATAGGCCAGTGCAATCGCAGTCTGTTCGTCTGTGATCTCTTTGAACAGATCTTTGATGTTCACCGACCACTCAAGCCACCACGCAGATCCCGGATCATCCGAATGCGCTTTCGCGTGCATATCTTTGAACACCGTGCCGTTGCAGGTCGGTGCCGGTGGTGTGCCGATGTAGATCTGCTGCGGCATCCGGCTCGCATCGTTCGCATCTGATGATGCTGATGCGGTCGGCAATGTCGCTTCCTGCTGCTCGCTTGTCAGTTCCTGCGCCTCGTCGAAGACAATGACCGAATACGTCCCGCCTCGGCTTCCGCTGTTCGTTCTTGTGGCAAACTCAATGCAGCCGCCTTTGTGAACTTCGCCGTCCGCGTCCTTCCAGTCTTTGAAATAAAACCCTTCGTAGCCTCTCGCGTGGCTGATGCTCTTTACGTCATTTGCAAAGTCTGGGTATCGCTCCTGGCTTTCAAAGAGATCGCACAGCGCCATGAACATCTTTTTCGTCGTGCCGCTGTGGTGCGCCGAATACAGCACATCCCTATGCTCAAAGACCGCCATATATGCTGCATAGTACCGCGCTGCATAACTCTTGCCGTTCTGCCTTGGCTTCACTATGCCCAATGTCGTTGCCGCCGGAGATCCGTCTTCGTTTCTGGCGAGCATCAATCCCAGTTCCATCAGCTGGGACGGATAGAATGTTGCGCCACCATCTTCCGCGAAGACTTCCGCGACTTCCGCGCCGAGTGAATGGGCATAGTTCCCGACCCTCTGGAAGGTCGGCTCCTGCCTACCGGTTTTCAAGTTTCTCTTTTAGGCGGTCGTGTTTCGACTTCTTCTCGTTCGCCGGGTCCGGCAGCGCCTCGATCTCGGCCATGACTTCCATGAGCCGTTTGGAGTTCGCAGCCATGTCTCGGCCGCTCTCGCAGTTCTCTATCGTTGCCGCTATCTGATCCCGCAGGGCAATCAGCGTTGCCCGTTTGTCGCCGCTTTGTGCGGCTTCCAGTAATGATGCCATGTTATATTCCTTCCTGTGCCGCCCATGTGGAAAACGTTTCCAGCCTGCTCGGCGCTGGACAGCCGTGTTGTCGCTGATGGGGGGTGGTGGGGGTCTGGCCCCTACCAGTCGCCGTCCAAAATATTTTCCGCGATTCGCTCGATTTTTACGCGGCGTTTTCCGTTTCCCTTCGCAGCATTGCACGCATAATGTGCAGCCTGCAGATTGTTCCAGTCCTGTGCTGCTTCCTCTGGCGAACCGTAACCGAACTCGCGCCACCTGCTGACAGGCCTGATCTCATCGATGACGAATGAAAGCGGATGCTTTGCGTCGCTCGGCTGGTCGTACCGGATGGGTCCCCGGCATATTCCGCAGACGTCCCCCCGAGCCTTGAATCGTTCCCGGTACTTTCTCCGTAGGTTCCCGTTTTTATACCTCGGGTTCGTTGCCATGCGCCATCATCTCCACAGCCTTCTCGTTTACCGCTTCCACCCGGTCTCTGTGCACCCGGATGTCAGCATATCTGTCGTGCAGTATCGCCGTATTGTATTCGACACCGAGCAGCTGCCAAGTCCGTCCGCCGAGCCGAACCTGCGCGATGCCTTCTCGTTTTACCGTTACCGTGTTGTTGTCCATAAGTTCGCCGCCAATACAAAGACGCAGACTGGATTGCTCCGGCCTGCGCCCTGCAAGTAGTATATGGTGCCAAGATTCGGGCGGGTGGTTATCTTCGCCCTTTTCTTCGCAATATCATATTAGCACGTTTTCTTTTCCCCCGTGCACAAAGTTCACTCCAGCAGGAATAAATCTCTGGCGACCATGTACACGAATCGGGACTTGTGCAGACTGTATGTATTCCTGTTCGCATCGTCCGGGTACGCCGTCCTGTACATGACGTTCTGCCAGACGCCCTCGCGGTATTCATCCGGGATCAGACTCTTCGCATGGTCGATGACTCCGATAGTCTGCAGTATCCTGTCCCGCCGCATCGCCTTGCGCTCTACCGCGCTGGAGACGGTCGACCCTTTAGGCTGGCCATCAGCCGGAGCCGGTGACGCATCCAGTATCGAGTCGGCTTCTTCCTTGAGCCTGTGATAGTCCCGGATCTGATAGACCGTCTGCATGTACAGGTTGCGCGGCAGGATGTGTCTGCCTGTTGTTCTTGCGTAGTCCTTCATCATCTAATTTACCTCGTCTTCGTCCAGTACTGGCGGATGTTCTCTCACATTGCACACATCCCCAGCCGCTCGCATGACTCCGCTCTTCCTGCAGATCTTGCATTCGCCCCATGCGAATATCTCAGAATCCCAATGCTTGCAGTTACCGCACACCGGCGGACAGAACGGGTCGAAGTCCAGTGCCGGTTCGAACCCGTCGAAGTGACGGCGCAGCATCTGCTCCAGATCCTTCTTAGGAATAATCATTTCGCCCGGTTCAAGCGTCTGACCGCCGTCTCGTTTGTCCGCTGACAGTACGGCCCCGACAATAAACCCGAATGCAGAACCGATGAACAGTCCTGTTAAGAATTTAATCATTGCTTTTGTCTCCTTTCCCTGATCTCTTGCCAGCCCGGCTCCTTGCGTTTCTTCTTCGGCCGGTACCGGTTGCACCTTCCGTCTATGATCTGCGACCGTCCGCCCTTTGTCCTCAGTTCGCCGGTTGCCGTGCAGAAGTTGCAGCCGGGTTTGTTCTCGCAGCCGAACTCGCACTCTTTCCAGACCAGACACTCGTGCGGCGTGAATCCCTTCTCCGGTTCCTGTACCTTCGGAAGTTTGCTCTCCGGCAGAATGCCGTCACGTTTGCGGATGTAGCATGCCCGCATCCGTATCCGGTTCTCCTCGACCCGCTCTTCTTCCCGAACCAGCCTGCACGCATCGCAGTACTGTCTCCGGGCGGCCGTCTTCCAGTACATCTCGCCGCACTTCTTGCATGGGGCGAGCCTCGGTCTGAAGTTCATTCCCCGAAAGTCGCCCCTTTTGTTCGTGTCCGTCATTGATTGCCTCCCAGTTTTCTGCCGCATTCCGGGCAGTAGTTCAAGTCGAATCCCATCGGCTTCGGTCTGTGTGTCATCGTTCCATAGTGATGCTTTCCGGCTATCTCGTTCCAACTTATCAGCAGGGTCTCGACGCGAATCTCATGATGAGTGCCGCCGCCCCTGTCCTCGATCTGGTCGTAGTACTGCCGGAGCCGCCTGTAGTCCTCGCAGAAGAAGCAGCTGCTCATACCAGCCATTGTGCCCACTCCTTCCTCGTGACCCACTCGGGCAGGTCGCAGAACTTGTCTCCCTCAGCACCGACCACCACGATCTCGCCGCAGAAGTCGACCGTGCCCTGTCCCATTAAGGTCTCGACCTTGACCTCGCAGTTTGGATCCAGCCCGGTGATGCGTCCTTCCTCGTTGCATATCACCACCACGCCCGGCCTGATCGTGACGGTCTCGATGTAGCCGTCTACGATGTTCTGCAGGTTCTCCAGCGTCGGGCTGATGTTCGTAACGTGGCCGATGTCTTCGTCCGGCCGTTTGATTATTGCTCTGATTTTGGTGCTCATGTTCTCACCCCTTAAAACATACTTATCTGCTCGCCCTGCATCATCTCATAGGCCAGATGCAAGGCCGTCTCTGTATCTCCTGTGATTAACGCATCGATGAATGCGAACTCTATTTCTTTCATGTTCTCACCTCTTCTCAAACTCTCTGTCCAACCTGTCCAGCGACCAAACGTAGTTAATCAGTGCTTGCCCTAACTGTCTTATGTTTTCTTTCGCTATAACCATAGTGTCTGCGTTGTATGATTTTCCGTTCTCCCTTTCAATGATTGCATCTGCAAGTGCTAACGGAGTATCCATCAGCACATCGAACTCTATTTTCATTCCTGCCTCCTTACGTCCCTTCCTTCGTCCAGTATTCGTCTACCCAATGCCGTCTGATCTGCCGCCCCTTGCTGGCCTTCGCCTGCTTCGCCATCTCATCGAGTATCTCCCGGAGCCTCTCGTTCGCTTCGGCCCTTGTGGTCTCCGTGTCCTGCACATACATCGGGCACTCGATGACCGTGTATGACTTGCCGTAGTCGTGATGCCTGGGCGGCTCCGTCTTCCAGCCTCTGACCGGGATCTGGTCGACCGACCACGGACATCCCCGCTTTCCGTCCGGTACCGCGTTGGCGCACGTCCAGCAGATGGTTCTCGACGGAGTGTTTGCCGGTCGGTTGGTGGTCATGATTCACTGTCCTTTCTGCGTTTGCCACGACTACAATAGTCATCAGGCTTTCTTGTATAGGCATAGTAATCATCGTCAGGAATCAATAATCCGCAATAATCATGGTACTCGTCATTGTCTTCATCGAACCCACATTGCGTGTGCGGAAACCAATGGACGCAATCTCGGCATCTAACAACCTCTACGGCATCTATGGTCGGTGCATCATCAATCTCTGCGGTTGGTAACATCATAATGTCTTTTCCAAAGAACCGTACTGTTATTGCTCGTCTTTTCAGAGCATCTGCATCTATAAGTCTCATTCTTCCTCACCATCCTTCCACGGTTCGGGGAGGGGCATCCATGCGGTGATGTCCGCATCCCTTGTACTGATACACGTTGCTTTGCCGTCAATCGTGATGGCTTTCCAATCCTCATGCGTCCATGTTCCGTTTTTTTCCGCTACCGCCATATCCACATAATTGCCAACAAATTTGCTCCTGCGTGTTACCATACAATCCATCGGGCAATCGTCTGCGTCCGGCAGCTTCTCGCTTGCTGAAATCCACCTTGTCTCGTTCAGCGATTCAATGGCTGTTTCTACTGCATTGAAGTATGGGTCTGCATCTATAGAATCACCGTATTGATCTACGAAGTCGCACATGGCAAGTAATTGTCTTAATGCAGATATGGATTCCTTCCTTTCGTTATCCGTCATTCTTCCTCATCTCCGTTCATCATCGCTCCGCAGTCGGGGCAGAAGTTATAGTCCCAAGTCGTTTCACATCCACATTCCGAACAATGGTATATTGCATTTTCATCACAACTCCAATGCCCCGTCCTGGGCTCGTGTGCCCTCTGATTCCAAGCCGCTTTGTTCATCGCCCGGTGGCTGCCCTGAATACTCGCCCCGCAGTCGACGCATTTTATGATCCACCGGGACCCGAGCGGTTTCTGATCGTAGGGCGAAACCTCGATTGCATTGCCGCCGCAGAACGGGCACGGTTTCAGGCCTTGAATGTTCATTCCTCTACCTCCTCATCTCTACAACGTCTTTTTCTATTTGCTTTCCCATGTACCAGTCGGCGCAATCCTTGCAAATCTGTAACGGTTCGTCAGTCCTCATATCAATCCATCCCATGCAATAAATCATCGGCCTGCCGTTTACATGAAACTCTGTCGTCGGCTTCCCTCTTCCGTATTCGCAAGGGCATTTGCTCACATGAACCATGTTCTTCCTCACCACCTGTTGTAACTTCCGCAATGAGGGCAGAAGTCCGAATCTTCCGTATGCCCTCCACCGCAGTTTGAGCACACATAACGTTCTTTCCCGTACTTGTAAATATTGGTTATCCACTTCCCTGTCTTCGGCTCTGCGGATGGTAATCCATCAAGTATGGATTCGACTTCGTTTGCAGTAGTCAATCCGCTTTCGTCCCATACGCAAACCTCGTCAAATTCTTCATGTACGGCCCTTATAGCATCGTCTCTGCTGATTAAATCACTCATGCTTTTCACCTCTCATATCTGCTCCGCAGTTGGGGCAGAAATCTGTTTTGTAACCCATCTTTCCGCATCTGCTACAATAGAAACCCTCTCCGATAATGCCAGTATGTGAACGTGCACACGTTCCTGTCTTCGGTTCTGCGGATGGGAGCGATTTGATTCTGTCGTAGGTGTCAGCTACATCATAACTAATCGAATCTAATGCCGCCTGTCTGCTGATAAGGTCTGAACCTGTCGGGATTTCCGACAACTTGAGTGCTTCGATTGCCATCGCCATCGCTTCACCGACCTTGTCCACATCCCATACTGGATTTCCTGCGGTCAAATAGTGCCGTATTTCTGTTAGCATCTTCTGTGCTTCTTCATTCGTCATCTGTCATCCCTCCTTAAGATGGGCGGTATTGTTTATCTGCCGCCGCCCTCGGCAGTTAGGATTAGAACGGAATAAAGCCGTCATCCGGTACGGCCGCAAACCCCTGCTGGATGTCCTGCGGAATCTGTTGTTGCTTCTCCTGCTGGTACTGCTGACGGGTAACGTATTCGTTGCTCATGTTTCTCCTCCTAACTGAATAACTTATCCACCTTCTCCCGGACGTCATCGGGCATTCCCATGACCGGCCCCCTCGACGGGTCTGGCTCCGGCTCCGGGTCCGGCGGCTTCTCTCTTGGCTTCTTAGGCCAGTTATCATTCAGAGCGAACGTGTGGATTAGTTGCAGATGGTCCTGCTCCGGGTGCTTTGCTTTTACCAGCCAGAGCGAGACCTTATCGATCAGATCCGACGACTTCAGATACCGGGACCGCACCTCGTTCAGTTCATCCTGCGTCAGCCTCACGTTCTGATTCACTCCCAGTGTCAAAAGAGAAACGTCTTCTGTCTGTCCGTCCTCGCTCCCGCAGGGCGACACATTATCATTGACATTGACAATGGCATTATCATTATCATTATCATTGACATTGACATTATCAGCTTCATTTGCTTCAGCAAAACAAGCATTTGCTTCGGTTTGCTTCGAATCCGTTGAATTTTCAATGGTTTTGCTTCGACGCTTTTCCCACGAAGCCTTGCCGCCTTTGCTCCCGGCCTTCTTCCTCTTCTCAAGGGTCTCCTCGTATTTGGTCGTATCTCGCCGTATCTGAGACCGGATCATCTTAAACACGAGACGGGTCGGCTGGTCCATCTCCGGGACATCCACGTCCTCATTGTCCAGAGCGTAGATCGCCGTCATGAGGATGCCCCGCTGCTCAATGCTCAGTTCCTCGATCATCTCCCAGTTGTCCCAGTACAGAACAAAACTCTTTTTATCTGCCATCGTCCAATAACTCCTTTATCACTCTGCCGCTCTCTTCCGGGTCGCAGAACCAAAACTCCACGCCATACCGCTCTTCGTGCATCCGCATCGCAAGATAGGCCTGATCTCCGGGTATCGTCTGACCGTTCAGTATGTAGATCTGCTTCCCGATGAGGTCTTCCGGGACGGCGTAGCGCTTGTCCTCGATGAGGAAGATCAGTTTGCATCCTGCCGCCTTCGCCTTCTGGCACTCTTTGCGGAATCTTGCCTTCTCTTTGCTCGCTCCGCACATATTGGCGACGACTTCCTGTATGTCCTGTTTGGTGTCGATTGCTACCTTCGGTGCAGGCCAGTAGTCGCCGAATAGCAGGGCGGATCTTGCCCATGCCGTCCCGGTCTCGTCCCAGTACCTGTGTTTGTTCTCATGCTTCCCGTCCTTCTGGCGGGTGTCTTCCACAATCAGCATGATGTTCTCCCCTTATGCGAACGGAATGTCGTCATCATTCAGCGGGCCGAATCCTTCGACCGGTGCCGCCGTCGTATCGACTACCCCCGCAGCCGGTGAAGCAGGTGCAGCGGACAGGCCGTTTGCGTACAGGTCATCCGGGACCTCATAGTTTCCGCTGCGGATGTCTTCTGCCGGGATGATCCGGTATACCTGCAGTTTCGATTTCTTCCTGCCGTCGTTGCCGATGTAATGTTTTTTCTGGGTGATAACCCCGCAGCGTTTTCCAATCAGGCTGCGCTCGTCGTTCTCGCCGTCATCGTTCCAGACGAATCCTTCGTTCGATGCCCGGAACGCGTCGATTGCGTTGGCGAACTTCCAAGCGTTCTCCGGCTCAAGGCTGAGATTCGCGGTCAGACCCCAGAAGCCGTACTTGCCGTCGAGGTCTGAATAATATCCGCGTTTGTCGCCCTCTGCGATGTCAACCAGCAGCTGCAGCCGGTTGTACTGGGTATCAATGTTAGTGTTGACGACCTTTACCACATATCCACCGGAATCGATGCTCCCGGTTCTGGCCTGCGACAGGTTCATATTTGGCAATGTCATTGTTTCGTGCTCCCTTCTTCGTGCTGCTTTAAAGCAGCGTCTGTTAGTTTCTGATTGTCGTGCTCCCACGATGCTCCCGTTGCAATTACTGCATTAGAGCGCATCTAATAGGTCGATATAACGTATCGGTTTTTCTATTTTTTTCGTGCTCCTGCAGTATGCGCATGCTCCGCACCTCGGCGTTACTGTGCTCCCGTTCTTATATGCGGCGAATAACGGAGCATAATGCTCCACGATACCCCGGACGGAATTAAGCACCGCCTGGTCGACTTCGATGATCGCATGGTCTGCCGGTTCTTCCTTGGTGATGACCGCCAGATAGAACGGTTTCAGAAGCCCTGTCCTCTGCAGTTCAAGTTGCTGGTAGACGTAGCCCTGTATGTGGTAGCCCCATGCCTCGATGAACGTCTTGCGCTCGCCCTGCTTCCAGATCGGCTGCATATCGCGCATATACTTTAGGTCGACTATCTTGTCCGGGTGCGTGAAGTCCGGTTTTGCCTTCCAAGGAATCCCGCACAGTTCGCCTGTGATGATGTTCTGTGGTTCGCCGGACAGATAGGACATGAACACTTTGTCCTGTTCTACCAGCCGGATCGCCGCAGCAGCCTTCCTGTATTCGGCTTTTAACTCGCCGGTGCGCTTGTTCAGAATCTCCGGGTGTTCGCTCTGGAACCGAATACCGCTGAAATCGCCGCTGAAGTACGCATCGATGTATGAGCCTTCCAGCAGGGCCGTCGTTGTCGGTCTCTCCCACTCTCCCCGGATCTCAGCCAGAGCAGCTGCGGGGCAGTCAAGGAATGATTTGAACTGGCTGACTGACATGTAAGAAGCGTTGGCTTCTGGGGAGAAATAGGTTGCCTTTGTTAATTGCATTTTGCCCTCCTATATCAGGCCGCCGTGGAATCCCCAACGTCCGGCCGAATGTGCAGCGGCTGCGGGATTTGAACCCGCGTCTCCGGTATCTGCCGGCGATTCTTCCGGCGTTCTTCCAAACTAAACTAAGCCGCAATAATAACCTATGCCTGTGGTGCAAACTCTCTGACCCTCACGCCTTCCGTAATAGTCCCGAACGCCGGAACGTGGTGGTCTGGGTAGAGTTGGATTTTATGCCCCACCCATTCATCGAAGTACGGCGACCCGACCACCTTCGCGATCCGCTGCATATTGGTCGAGTTGAGTACCATTGGCTTGACGTTGCCCTCAAAATAGAGCAGCTGCTTCGTCTGGGTGCCCTGTGCGTTCGTTACGTCTCCGGCCCTTACGTCCTTGATCTGCACGATGATGTCCTTGTCACCGTCAAAGTCTCCGACGCTCAGGTACCTTTTGTCTACTGTTTTCATCCAATGGATATGCTCTGCCATCTATTCTTCCTCGCTTTCTTCTTCCTCATACGGCCCCTCATAGGGATCGTACCCATAGGACTCTATAAACTGATCTCTGTACCACGCATCGAGCGCGGCGTCGCTGATTTCATTCGGCATGTTCGGTCTCCCATTTCTTCCGAAGTTCCTCGTCGTACCGGATGTCCTTCAGGATCTCGTCCGATACCGCGTCAAGGTGTCTGCTGACGGTGTAGTAGATTGCATCGTATGCGCCTGCGTTGAACATGGCTTCAAACACCTTGCCCGTAATGTCATCCTGTCCGCAGCAGCCTTCGAAGTGAACCGGCTCCGGCAGGTCTCCGAGCATCCGGCGGAGTGTGTTTACGTGTTCCAGCATTCTCTCGTTAGTCATCTTCTTCCTCCGTCTCCGGCAGCACGATCAGTGCTTCCTCATAGTCTTCCGGTTCTGGGTCTTTGAAGACCACATCATTGAACAGGTCTTCCCATGTTGTTGTTTTCATTACTGTACCTCCGTGGTATAATATAGGTGATATAAGTTACTTGGCCCCGAGCAATTACCCCCTTTTGCGTGCCGGGGTCTTTTATTATGCGTATACAATCAATTAACTCAAGATTCTCCTTTCCAGTTTTTCAGTTATAAACGCTATTTGCTATTAGGAACATCAAGACCATGAGACCTGTGAGGCACGCGGATCCTGCTACGGCATTGGCTATGTTTGCAAATCTGTTGTTCATGAGATCACCCCCTTCCTAATATCTCGCCTCGATGATGACATTGAACATTCCGCATGCCCTGTCCATCCGTCTGATGTGTCCGTCTCTGTAAGGGCAGTTCTTACCCCAGTTGTAGTTTTCGCATTCGCAGCAGCGACGGTTCTCATGATTCCCGACACGCAAATTGAGCCGAATGGTCTGTTCGGCTTTTTCCTTTGCATCCGGGAACTCAACGTCGTAGTCTGCCGCGATGCGTTCTCTGATGTCTTCTTCGATTGTCTCTAATTCCTTGGGGATGTCGTAAGTGATGATAGTTGTCGTGTCTGAGATGTTTCTTTCATTGATGATCTCAAACCGGGAAAGTTCTGCGTATGCCTCGTTCATGGCATCCACATACTCGTCGATTGTGTCAGCTGACACCTTCATAATCGCTCTCATAAAAATAACCACCTTTCTTTGTTAGGTGGTGCCAGTTTACTACCGCTCAACTATTCCGGTTTTCAAAGAGTTCCCTTCGTCATAATTTTGGGAAGTGTTGAAAGGGGAATAGTTGAGGGTGACCAACGGCACGCTCTCTAACTGATCCATATACTACTAACGAGAATCCCTCCCTATAGGAATGGTCCTCTAATGCTAATTATACTGATTTTGGAAATTGATGCAATACCCTAAATGAATATTAGGAGCATATTATGAGAAATAAAATATTCAACTTCATCGACAACGCCCCGGTCTACAACTACGGCATGATCGTCGTCATCCTGCTCAGCCTCGTTCCTTTGATGACCAAGCAGCAATCCCAGGCGCTCCATGCCTTAGATTTGGCGACCGCAGGCATCTTCATCATTGACTACTTGCTCCGGTGGCTGACGGCCGATCTGAGACCCGGCAAGTCTCCAGCAAAGGCGTTTGCGATGTATCCGCTGACGCCGATGGCCATAATAGACTTATTGTCAATCCTGCCGTCGCTGCTTCTGATTAATCCGGCATTCAAGGCGCTTCGTGTGCTCAGGCTGCTCCGGGCGCTGCGTGTGTTCCGAATCGTCCGCTACTCAAGGAACGTTCAGATCCTCGTCAACGTCTTCGAAAAGCAAAAACAGGCACTCGTCGCCGTCGGGTGTCTCGCAGTCGGCTATGTATACGTTTCGGCGCTCGTGATGTTCCAGATCGAGCCGGACACATTTGAGGATTTCTACGATGCGATCTACTGGGCGACCGTCTCGCTGACAACAGTCGGATACGGCGATATATTCGCCACATCAGACACCGGGCGGCTCATAACGATGATTTCTGCGTTCATGGGCATTGCTATAGTAGCATTACCAGCCGGAATCATCACCGCCGGATACATGGAAGAGATACAGAAGAAATAACAGTATATGGAAGCCCTAATCTTCGATTTGAGCGATTTTATTTGCGCCACATGATAAGTTATACCTCGCAGATTTTACTCAAAATCCTGCTATAAAATTTCCAGCCATTCCGCAATAAAAAAGCCCCGGATTGCTCCGGGGTGATAATGAAAAGGGGGAGAAACATGCAGTCCTCCTGCGGGAGGCTAATGTTTGTTGGCCACGACTTCTTTGGTCAGTATCTGCTTATGCAGTTGCTCACCTGTACCGTTCAGCCCTTGCCGCCGGTACGCGTTCCATAGGTAGTCGTGGTTCTCCATTTCTTCCTCTGTGATTGTTTCCTTCTGGAGAAGATACCGGCAATGCCGAAAGTATGCGTCATGGGCCAGAGCCTTGATCGTGATGTCATCGGCCCGGAATTTCTTCCAGATCCATTTAATGAGGAGCACCAAGATGGTCAGCACTCCAGCGCCGCAAGCTGATAAAAACGAGTTGATGATAATAGTCTCCATGACGCGTCCTTCCTATTCGATATACTTCTTGCTGCCATTATACGCACACACCCAGCCCGACGGGATCTTCATCCACACCTGACCGCCGACGCTCTTCGTCTTCTTACAGGTGACCCGTGTGCCGCTCATCAGCTGACCGGCTGCGTTCGCGTGCTCCCGTCCGTCCTTGGTCAGATCCGAGCGACTCTTTACTGGATAGCCTGTCCCGGCTCCGGTGCGGACGTTCAGGTTATCGACCGCGACCGTGTAGGTGGTGCCTTTCTTATAAGTCGGTAATTTCTTCGGCTGCGGTTTCGGCTGCGGATCTGGTTCGCCTTTCTCGCAGCATTTCAGCCGGTAGATGGCATATACGTTCGACAGGTACCTTGTGCGCTCTGCGACCTTCCCTCCGGAAGTGTTTCCCTCGACGGTCCGGAACTTGTTCCCGGAGATATGCTCCTCGAAAAATCCGGTATGATCCCGGTAGCCGGTCCGGGTGTTCCCTCCCCCGCCGTGCCATGTGAAAATAACGATGTCGCCTTCGCGTGCATCCTTGAACTTGACCCAGATCGCGTGCTTGTGAAGCCATTCCTCGAGGGTCGGAACCCAGAACGGCAGGGTCGTCTTGCTCACATTGTAGAGCGGGCATCCGGCCTTTATACAGATGAACAGCACGAACCCGACACACCACGATTGCCCCCGGGCCAGTCCGGCAAAGTAGTCCCAAATGAACCTGCCGCCCTTGCCGAGATACTTCCGGGCGGTCGTTATGATCTTGCTACCCATGGCTCAGTCCTCCGGATCATCGAACTCGTGCTCGTCTTCCATCTGCCGGGTGTCCGCGAACGGGTCCGCTCCGCCCTTGATCTGGTTGAGCACGTGCTGGGCGATCCGAGCCGCCTCGGTGAAGTTGTGATTCTTCCACACGGCGAAGCCGAACGCGAACAGGGCTGCAATGTAAGACAAGTATCCCCAGATCTCGGTGTCGCTGATCGTGATCGGGTTGATGCCCTTCTCTGTCAGGACCCAGTTGAGTAGGATCAGAAACTCTCCGGTGATGTAAAAATAGGGTTGATATTTTGCTGGCATAGTTTGTCTCCCTTCTTACCAATATTCCATTACAATGTACCCATCCCACAGTTTCCTCGCAGGACTCATCCCCCAGGTCTCGTCCACCCAGTACCACCTGTGACCGTACTTGACCCGGTTCCAAGCGTGCAGACCACCCATCTTCCCTCGCCCGATGACGTACCTCACAGGGATGCCCTGCACCTTGCAGAGAACGTACAGAGCCGCCGCATGAGCCGCACAGTCACCGCCGTGCTGGTCGAAGAAATCTCCTGCGGACTTGACGCCGACGATGTACTTGCCTGTTCTGACGTACCTGCGGACGGTCTTGACCGCTTTCCTGCCTTTGCCGCGTACCTTATACGTTCGCAGGATGGTCTTGGCCTTTGCCCGGTTCTGCTCGGCTATAGGCTGGATGCTCCGGTATAACTCAGGGTCGATGGTCAGCGTGTTGCGGTCTTTTATGGCTGATACCGTGACGAGCCTGTCTATCGCAACATAAGATTCCCACGGAGCGAGGCACATCGGATATTTCTTCGGGAGTGTGACGGTCTTGTACCTGTATAACTCCCATTGAGACAGGCCTTGCGTTCCTACCGTGCCGCCTGTCCTTATGTGAGCCGTTACCCGCTGGTCGAATGTCAGCGGCTTGGCATCTGCTTGTGATATGAGAAGTGCTGACAGGATGACCGTGATGGCTATCACTATCAGCACCGTGAATATCTTACGCATTTGCGAGTACCTTTAGGATAAATAGGCGGGTGTCTGCGATGTACTTAATATAAGTATTCGACCCATCACCCCACACATTATTCGTCCCCAGTAGCGTCCGTATCTCCTGCGGTGTGAGTTGGATGGTTTGGGGTGTGGATAACTTGTATACTACTTCGAGCGGATTCTGTACAAGATACGCTTTCCATTCTGCCGTTGCGGTCATGCCTTGCATCGGTGGTGTTCTTATCCACAGATAGCCACCATCGACATATATTCCGATAATCTCATTATTACCGCTGAATCGCTGACTTGGTATCGAGTCGGACATAATAGCGGTTGTTGTCAGAATTTCTCCCATTGCAGAAGCGTTTCTGTTGTAACAGTATGTCCTCAATGGATTACTCAAACTGCCGTTCAGTTGCCATCCCTCTTCTGAGCCATCGAGAATACGTTTTGCCCACTCTATCGTCAACTCACCGCTCACCAAATCCACCGTACCGCCGTATACGGTCTGCGGTAGGTCTGCGGTGTAGGTCTGTCCGTCTGATGCCGTTGTGGTCGGGCTGACTACCGCCGACACCTCATCATACCCACTTATCGGACACACTAACGAGTAGGTAGAATCATGCCCCACAGGTACGCTATTCGCCGTGACATACTCTTCTGTACCGTCTGGGTCTACGATTTGTGGATTGGTGTAGGCTTGGGCGGTTTCGGTGGTCGGGGTGGCTAACTCATAGACAAGGTATACACCCGACATTGCGGATTTGAAAGTGGCGGCATCGGTGTAGGCATTATCAACCGCAAACATTTGCCCATTTGGTTTCATAAAAATGGTTTTATCAACTGTGTATTGTGAATACCCCGTTGCAGGAACGGTTACAAAGTATTTTGAAATAGCGTTAAAAGTAACACCCCAACTTGACGGTGGTTTTGCGCCACTAAATGCATTTGCATAAAATCCGACATTTCCACCAGATACATCTTTGCTCCAATTCAGCGTCCCCAAATCCACTATGCCGTACTTCTTCGTCACCGTCCCATCCGACTCGTAGGTATCACCGTCATAGTACAGGTTGTTGCTTGCATCCAGTTTTGGGATACCCCTCAAAGTCAGCGAAGAATCCAACGCATAATTCCCAATCACATTCCCGCCGCTGTCATACGTCTTGTGTGCCGTAGCCTGTACGGATTGCAAGGTGTTGGCTGAATACGGATAATAGTCTTCGGGGAAGTATTTTCTGAACCATGCTACTCCTGCTCCAGCAGAAGACTGCTCAAGCGAGTAAATGTAGTCTGCTATGGTTGTGCCGAACATGGCGGTGAGGTCGATGAGTTGCGGTGTGTAAGTTGCATTAAACTCCTTGCCCGAAGCGTTCTGTGCTAAGCCAAAATAAGAATCAGCGAGACCAGATGATACGTTTGGCTTTCTAATATACTCGGATTGACTTCCTAATCCGTTTATCCTACCAAGATAAATAGAAACACCAGCAGGAAGTTCACCGCCAACTGAAACAAAATAGACGTGGTTGTCAACAGTTGGGATGGGATTCGTGTCGGCTTGAAGCCGAAACGCACTCGCAGAGGATGACGTTCCTGTAATGGTAACAGAGCCGTTGCCATTGTTTGTAAACGTCAGACCAATGGCTGTTCTGCTTTCGGTCACGGATGCTACCAACTGATTCCACCCCACAGTCCCGCCGACAATCACTCCGCTTTCACGGTTGTAGTCATTACTCTGCGAGGGCATAGCCCTGTGAAGGTACGGTGCGGTGTCGTGGTCTGTGCCTATCCATGGTGTTGCGTCTTGCTTAGGTGTGAGGGTGAGTTTCAGGGACTTTGCAGGCAGATTCGCGCCGTCCGGGAATGTCACGATCCCGGAGCCGCTCGCCTCATCCGTGACGGCTACCTTGAGGAAGTCGTCCATTGAGACCTCTCCGGTGTCGCCCTTATCGCCCTTCGCCCCTTGCGGTATACCGAGATTGAGCACCGGGTCTTCATCTGTCCCTGTGATGGTAGCCGTTGCCCGCTCACCGGGTGCGAGTGTTTCGACGGTGCCGATGGAAAATTCCGGGGTGACGCCGTCTTCCCCATCTTCCCCCGGGATGCCCTGCGGCCCCTGCGGACCTCTGGGCAAGCCGAAATCCAGATTGACCACTTCGCCCTCGGTCTTTGTGACGGTCGCCTCGTCCGACGCATGAGCCGTGACGGTCATGTTCAGCACCTTGCCGGAGTACTCCTCCACCCGGTCCGCCTGCTCGGTGATCTGCTGCAGCAGGGCCGTGATCTCGTTGACCAGCGGCTCTCTGTCTCCATCGGTGGTGTCATCCGGGTGCGGGTTAGGCTCGACTCTCATGAGGACGTTGCACGTTCCGATCCGGTCCTCTCCGTCCATGAAGCGGATCTCAGCCGGGAATCTCCCAACCTCGTTGCTCATTGTGTCCGAGACGGCAAATGTGACCGCCGATTCTTCGATTGTGCACGCCGCCGTAAAGCCCAGCCCGCTCGGCTTGGTTCCTGCGAAGGTCGCGGTCGCTTCTGCCGGGATCTCATATGGCGAGCCGTCTTCATTCACGATCTTGACCTTAATGGTCCTCAGCGTGTTGTCGTTCTGGCTGACGCGGATCTCCGGCAGATAACTCTGAGGTACAATGTTAACATTTAATTCCTGTGCCATGTTTGGCCCTCCTTAGCAGATACCTTTGCGGTATGTTATTTCAGCGGACGTGCCGCCCTTCTCGTGGGTGATGGTTATGTTTTCCAGTGTGCAGACTTCATCTGTTCCGTCGAGCCTGTGGAATGTGAACACATCCCGAGGTTGCATGCGCGGATCGCCCTTCCATGTGAACGAGCCGGTGATGTTGGAGCGGTTGAGAAGCTGCTCATAACCTATTCCCGGCAATACATTGACCGATGTCCCTTGGAAATCCCCGGAACCGTAGACGACAAGCCGCCCTAAAATGTTTTCTTGTGTGAGTTCAGCACTCACCCCAGAACTACCGTAAGAAAATTCATCTGTGCTGAGTGTGTAGGCCTGCCCATGTATTTCTAAGCTCACTGTGGCGTTTGTCGCTAAGCCGTAAGTTGACCAAAGCGACGCCTGCTGTTCTGTCCATGGAACAAATTGCGTATAGAGTTTATTGTCGGTGTTAGTGGCTCTTTGCATGACCCCAAACGGCAAATCGTTTTTTACTAAATATTCACCTCCGAGCCCCGGCCCGGCAGTTGGTCTGATTTGTTGAATATCTCGGATGAAACTATGTCTGCCAATTGTTTCATCACTATTTTCGTACAAACTCCTCAACGCATATAGCCCATTTGCGTCGCTTCTATAAGCGACGGTAAATTCTTCTATGTACTCGGAATCAAAATCGAGAGATGCGCCGCCTTCATAGAACCATGTTCCTGACCCGATAAGCTCCCTCCTGCCTATTCCACCATTCATATTTCCGCGCGAAACTGTATTGTGCTTAACGTTGAGCTTCGTTATTTTTCTACCTGTGTTTACTGTTGTATCTCCGCAGTCATCCTCGTTTATAGCCCATTTAGTCGTTGGCTTATCTATTGATATTTTTGGTATCCCAGCGTCAACGTAGTTAATATAGTACGCCGTTCTCCCATTGAGAAGAAAACCTGGCTCGAACTCACACCGCAACAGGTTTGACATGGTTGCGATCAGTTCTCTTATTGGTTGTTTTGGCCAAATTGGGATTTTCGCGTCAACGATAGCGTCGCCAAGATTGCCGCTGTTCCGGTCAATCGACGAGAAATACGTTTTCCCGTTTTCAGCGTCTACGCCTGCGTATAATAACAGAGCCTGCAGAAGCATGATTATATTTTGCAGTCCACAATTTTGCGTCACGGCTCCTACGCGTATGCCGCTAAACGTCTCCACATCCAACAAATGCACCGCGTCGACCGCGTGGATGCTCATAACATTGTCCGCCCACGTTATCTGCTCCGCGAGGTAGAACTTCCGCACCGGCGACATATCCCCCTCGTACCCGGCCTGATACGTGACCGGGGTCTCGTCCGGGATAGCCGCCAGAATTTCCGAAATGTCGGTGTCGAAATACGCCTCGATGTTTATTTCTGACTCCGGCAGGGTCGGATTGATGATCGATAAATCCGACCGGAGCGATACCACAGCCCGGATCAGGTTGTCGTTGTTGATGATGATCGGATCACCGGTCTGCGGCGTGACCTGGATCAGGACGTCCATAGACTGGCGGATCTGTTTTGCATTTTCCGCTGCTATCGTTGTCATGTTATTCCTCCGGGGTGTGGGCTTCGATGAAGCGGATCTCGACCGATACGTTCCGCCACCATGTTTCGCCTCTGATAGTGTTTCTGTTCTGGAGCATTACCGCAGAATCACGAATCACTTTCTCGCTTACGATGTCGCCGGACGGGTCGACAAATTCCAGCGTGCACTCGCCGGTCATCGCTATGAGATAGTCGACCATGCTCTGAGGCAGCGCATCCCATGAAAGTGTCGCATCCGCATACTTCCACCCGACCACGTCACCGACCAGTTTGCCTGTGCAGGTCTGGTACTCACCCGCATAGATGTCCTCGACCTGCGGAGCAAACGTCGGCGGCCTGTATATCATGTTGTCATTGATCGCAATGTATTTCTGGTTTGTGAGAGCCATTATCTCTTGCCTCCCAAGATTTTCTTGCCCTTGTCATATACTCTGACGGTTTCTTCCATCATCTTCTGGCCAGACGGGTACAGGTAGACGTCAAGGTGGATGTCTCCGTAGCCGGTTCCTGCAGCCGCTACGGTAGCGACGCCGCCAACGATGGAATCCGCCATGCTGTCCATCTTCGCCCAGAACGCATTCAGCGGAACGATACCTTCGCCGCCCCTTACGTCACCGGCACCAACGACCGTCGGTCTGTCTACGATACCGCCCTTTGCATACCAGTCGATGCCCAGATGCGGGATGGACCCTTGCAGCAGGTCTCCGAGTTTCCACCCTTCCGGCTCAACATGAAAATGCGGCAGTTTGATTTTGGGCAGATTTACTTTGAACGTGAATGCGTCTTTTATCTTCTTGACGATATTCTTTATGAACTCCCAAGCCTTCTTGAATGGCGCGGTAATCGCAGTTCCGATTGCCTTGAATATGCCTGCGAGCGTGTTCTTCAGTTTGGTAAATGCCTTTATGACCGCTTCCTTGACGGTGGCTGCGACCGCTTTTATCTTGTCCCAGTTCTTATAGACTGCGATGCCAGCCGCTACCAGCCCGGCAAAGATTGCAATGGCGATTCCGACCGGCCCGAGCAATGCTCCGAATCCAGCCGTGAGCATCGGGAGTATCGTCATGATAGAACCGATCATCATGAGCAGCGGACCGCCTACCACGAGCAGCCCTGCGATAGCGACCGCGATCTTCCCGATAATAGGATGGTCTTGGATGAACTGGATGATCTTCTCAACCAGCGGCAGGACCTTCGCCGACACATACTCCGCCAGTTTCGATATTGTCGGAGCCAGAGCCGCGCCGACCTCTTCCTTCATGTCGCCGAGCGTGTTCTTCATCTGCTGGATCTTGCCGGAAGGTGTCTGGGCGAGCGTTTCGTTCATATTGCCGACGTTGCTGTTGATAACTTCCGCCAGCATTGCCGCGCGTTCCTGCTCGGTGCCGTATTTTAGTACTTCTTCCTGCGCTGCCGTGAACGAGATGCCGACCCGCTTCAGCGCTCCGGTCTGGCCCTGCATGACCTTGCCCATCAGATTGCCGATATTGACCGCATCGTCTGTGGTGGCGTTGACGCCCTTCTGCTGAGCAAGCAGGTTTTCCATTGACGGAAGCAGCGTGTTGACCGTGTCCGGGTACTTGGCAAATGTCGCCAGTTGCTGAGCGCCAGAGATCGCCACCTCGTCTCCGATGATTCCCTGCTGCTGGAGCGCTGATGCAAGGTCCATCGTTTTCTTCGCAGCCTTGTCGCTGACGCCCATGCGGGTCTTGTAAATCTCGGTCAGTTTCGCTTCTGCCGTAGCCTGTACTTCATACGCAGCGAGCGAGTCCTGTATGCCTTTAACGATAGGGACAGATACGGCCGTTGCGATTGCTCCTGCCTTGACGAACTTGCCGCCGAGAGCGCTGATTTTGTTGCCCATGCTCTTCGACACAGTCGTTCCAGCAGAACTTCCAGCAGCTGACGCTTCCGGCCCGATCGCGGACTGGATCTTCCCCTTTATTCCTTCTGCAGATGGTACTATTTGTACATATGCTTTACCTAAATCAGTTGCCATCTGTTAATTCTCCTAATATAGCGGCGCGGGCCTTGTCGAAGTCCGTGCCTGTCTTGAATGTTCTTTCGTTGCGTACCGGCTGAGCGCCTTCCATTAGTTTCGGAGCGATTCTCTCCGGTGCGCCCTTCTTCCCTGCTTCGTAGACCATCGCGCGAACGTCATCCACGAGCATGGCAAGAAGCAAGGTGTCCGTCGGGACAATCTGCCCCGTCAGTTTCTGGTACACCCTTGAATTAGCCCCCAGGCCAGCGACCAGAGTGCCGAGTGTTCGGCCCGGCACCCTTCTGTAATCATAGATGCGGTACGTTTCCGCAAGGTCGCAAACCATAGCGTCCTCGTACTTAGCAACCACGCTGGCGAGGGCTATGAGTTTTTTGCTTGCTCTCCGAGTGCTTCGACAATCTCGGTGAATACGTCCCCGACGTCGTCCATGGAGACGACACTGCTGCCTTTTTGTTTCTTAATGGCTGCATAGATCTGCTTGCGCTGGCCCTTGCCAACGAGCATCAGCATTGCCGTGCTGAAAGCCAGCGGGTTGTCGGTCTGTGCTTCAGCGAGTGCGTCGATCAGTTCCATGTTGTCAAGGGCGCTTTCGTCCACCTCAATGGCCGCCCCGCACTTCAGTTCGATTTTCTTCATGTTCCCCTCCCATATTCTGATTTAGGTCGTCGTCGCCGGCTTCTTGATGTACTCGTAGTGCGTCTGACCTGCGCTGTCCGGAGATGCGCTGACGGTGATCTCATAGCCGACCGCGTCTTCATCGGTGTACTCGATGTCGCTGATCTCGGTGACCTTGCCATCCGGGATTACCACTCTCTTGAGGACACCGCCGCGCAGAACCATCTCAAAGACCCAGCACGCTTCTTCGGCTTCTTTTGAGTTAGCTTTTACGACGATGCCGGTGTCGATGGTTCCGGTCACGTTCGTGCTTCCGTATACGGCCTTGAGGACATCTGCGTTCAGTACCTCGATGAGCTTGAACTGGAATGTGTCTTCCTTGCCGCTCTGAATCGGGAGCACCGGATCGCCGCCCCATGCCTTGATGATGTCGGTGTCCGGGCTGTTACTGTTGGTCAGACCGTCCTCAGACACATATCCGAGCGCCTTGAAGTCAGTGCCCAGAGCCGTAGTCGCATCCGTCGGGATCGTGAGACCGGCTGACAGCACCGCTCTATATACCGCTCCGGTTACCGCAGGCTTGCCAGCAGTTACGTTTGTTGCTGTATTCGCCATTACTTAAACCTCCTCGTAATGTGTGATTTCGAATATAGCCTGATAGCGAGGATGCTTGTCGGCCGTATTCGTAAAGTTATAATCTGTTTGTCGTTTAGAACTGGACACTCCCGGGAGAACAATCAACTCGTCCGCAGCCTTTTTGACTTCCTCGTTCAAGGTTGCCGCTTCAAGCAATGTTGCCCCGTAGGACTGGAAAGCAAAAACCGACCTGTCAACGTAGTTCGTCCTGCTTCCGCCGGTCTTCTCGATGAGCACGAACGACGCAGGCACGTTCTCCGGTCGCATCAGATAGCACGGCACATCGAGAGCCGCTTCCATATGCTCCAATATTGCTTGTTCGATCATCCGCTCACCACCTTTACCAGCGTGTTGTTCTTGAGATTGTCCTGTACACTTTCGTAGTCATTCGGGAAGATATGAGCCACGGCTCTCTTCTTGAACTCATGCACCTCGGACTCGTAGCCCATTCCGGCACGGCTCGCCCTTTCGCTGGCGAGGTCTCCGAGGATCTCTTTCATCTCTTCACTCTTGAGAAGTTCAGAAACACCTTGCTTGTTCAATACAAACTTGAATCCGTTACTCATACCGTTCCACCATGACTTTCTTGTTCCACTTCGTTGGCACCAGTTCGTTGATGCCCTCTGTCGGGATGCCAAAAACCCGCCAGTCTTCTCCAAAGAAACTGACTTTGCAGTTTTCCCACTCGTTCCGGTCGCTTTTCGGGATGCCGAGCGTGTAGACCGCTTTGCGCCCGTACAGGTTGACCGTATCGAGGATCTCCTGCGTGCTGGCCGGTGCGACGAGAACGTCATGCACCTGTACCGGCAGTTCCTTTTCGATTGGCTCGTTAAAGGCGTTCTTCCCGATCTGGGTCCTCTTATACAGAGTTACTGTTATTCCTCTCATTGCCCGGTCACCTCGCTGACTAACTCCTGCACCGGGCTATATGAGCCGATGCTGTTGCTTGCTCCGAGCAGTTTCTTCTCGGTTTTCCCGATGTACAGTTCCCCGGCGCCTCCGCCGTTTCCGAGTGTCCAACTCTGCGAGTAGCCAAGCGCGGACACGCTACCTTGCGACGCTCCGAGCGGGATCCCAGCGTCCTGCCCGTCTCCGAGTGCTCTGATGACCATGCGACAGGTGACGACGCGCTTGATGTTGGCGTCTGCGTCTGCCTTGGCCGAATCGATCAGCACCGCAGCGTCTTCGATCAGTGCGTCACACAAGGACGCTTCCTCACTGGATAACGTGCGGGGTATTCTGTTCTGAATATCTGCTATAGTTGCGTATGCCATTTGCTTGGCCTCCTACGATTACTTTTTGGTTTTCTTCGTTGTTTTCTTCGCGGTCGGCTTCTTCTCGGGTTCGGGAGAAACATCAGCGGCGAGCTTGTGGCCCGCCGCCAGATAATCGTCTACCCGGTCTTCCGTGACCCAAAAGTCAATTCCGAGCCGCGCATTTATCATTTTTACCACTTAAGCGACAGCCGTTGTCAGCAGGTTGAAGCAGTCAGTGTCGGCACGGAATCCGACTTCGATTTCCGCTCTTACTGCGAACATGTTCTGCTGAAAGAGGTAGATCGGGTTGTTGCTGGAATCGAGAATGACTGCGTCCTCAGAGAACGTGATCTCGACGCCGTTGACTGTTCCGTACATAGCCTGTGTCCAGTCACCGGCTGCGCCGACGATATTCGGTACTGCCGGGGTTGTTCCTGTGGTGGCTGCGCCAGCCTTGTACGCACCCTTGCTGATTCTGACCGGAGCGCCCAGTACATACGGGATAGCCCCCTCAGCTACTGTGTTGATGAACAGCGGACGCTTGTTGTCGTCCGTCGCTGCCAGCAGTACGCCCTTGCCTACCGGAGACAGAGCGATACCGTTCATGTCGCCGCCGTGAGCCGCGATGTCAGCCTCAGCTGCTACCAGACCCGCGTAGGTGTTGGTTCCAATGGCCTGTGCGGTACATCCGCTCAGTACATCAAAATCGCTTCCCGGAGCACTGCCGGTGAAGACGGTAGCGTCGAACTTGTTGCCCAGTGCGTTCGGCAGTCTCTGGACAAGTGCATCGTACAGAGCCGGGACGTCACGTCTGAACTCCTTGGAGAACGGAACGATGACTGCCAGTTTGTACGCACTCATCACCTTTGTGGAAACGCTAGGATCTGAAACCGGCTTTGCTGCGGTCTCACCTACCCACTCAGCCTGTGGATCACCAGTGATAACGTTGATGGATGTTCCTCTGCCCGGCAGTTCGATCTGTCTTGCCAGAGACATAATTGCGGACGCTTCCTGTGTCTTCTGAAGAATCTCAGCGGATACGTCAGCCGGCAGAGTGATGTTTGTTCTGTTGGTTGCTGTTCCAGTTGCCATGATTTTTACTCCTTTACTTTTCTAACCAAGGTTGTTCACCCAGTCTTCAAACTGTTCCTTGGTCGTGCCTTTTGCGCTTGTTGTTGCTTCTCCGCTGTCCCTTACCGACGGATAGCCGGGTCTGTTGCTCTCGGTGTAAGCCTTGATTGCCTTGGCCTGTTCTTCACAGCCCTCTTTTGTGTCGGCGGTCAGCAGATTCGATGGCACTCCTGTTTCTTTTGCTACCTCGTCGCGGATAGTCCGGATCTGTTCAGCTGCTTTCATTCCGTCAAGTTCTGCCTGTAATGCGCTCGCCTTTTCCTGAGCCTTTTGCAGTTCGGACTTGTTAGCTTCTTCCATCTCGTCGAACTTTGCCGCTTTCTCTTTGATAGCATCGTAGTCCGCAAATTTTTCCCGCTCCCTCATGATCCTGTCACCAACGATCTTGTTGACATCTTCTTGAGTGAACGTCTTTTCCGGCTGCGTATCCGGTGCCGGTGTGCCTGTGTTTGTTTCAGCCATAACTTATAAACCTCCATTGAGTAACCGCGTTTATGGCACGCGTTGCCAATAAAAAAGCCAGCGTAGTGCTGGCTGCTTATACTATGTACTTGTCTGGATCCGCTTCGTCTATGGGCGGATCTTCGTCCCAAGACTGCATGAGTTCCCGGATTTTCCTCAGTTCTCTTGTGAGTTCCTTGAGGGCCCTGATAATTTCTTTAGTTTCGGTGTCCATTCTCTCCTCCATGAAAAAAGCACCCGTTAAGGTGCTAACTTTTGCAATTCTTTTATCCGGGCTTCTGCCCTCTCGACAGCTTCCGCGTCTTGCCACCACGATGACCTGACCAGACCG